>ERZ1674165.146-NODE-146-length-13068-cov-3.179129_pt1 | contig 13068 bp, 5 predicted proteins | sample MGYA00581302_ERZ1674165 | MGnify/ENA primary metagenome ERZ1674165 (study PRJEB41354, sample SAMEA4873305) | human saliva metagenome | biome: human-associated habitat [ENVO:00009003]; feature: mouth environment [ENVO:08000002]; material: saliva material... | reverse complement strand
GTAGGTCGTTACTTACTTCAAGAATTATTAGGTCATTTCCATCCTAAATTCAACGACCAACACTGGGCTCCTGGTGTGTATGGTTGTGCCGCTTTAATTTGTATCTTGTGGGGCTACCTAGTTCTACAAGGTAACATCGGTATTATCTGGCCTCTATTCGGCGTATCTAACCAATTATTAGGTACCATGACATTGGCCGTAGGTACTACAGTTATCATGAGACTTGGCCGCAAACGCTATGCATGGGTAACAGGTATTCCTTGTATCTTAATGGCTATCGTGGCTATCGCTGCAGACTATGAAAATGTATTCTACAGCTATATTCCTGCTGGTAAATGGATTTTAGTAGCATTTAGTGCTGCTATGTTCTTCATGATCCTTATCGTATTGGTAGAAGCCGTACGTAGTTGGATTCGCTTGTCTAGCATTCCTCAAGACTATCGGACTCAAGCTGAAATCGAAGCTGAAAGCCTTGTAAAATACGGTAAAGAAGTAAAAGCATAAGATTGATTATTGCAATATATAAAGTGCACTCACATTTGTGGGTGCACTTTTAATCTATAAATTTGCTGTCTTTTTTATAAAATAGTTAGGTAATGGCGCCTTGCATGCAGAGTTTTCTGTGAGCAAGGCGCTTTTTGTATGGAAAAGAGTTTCTTATGGTCAATATGATTGATACAGGCAACACCACATGGATATTGTGATTTGAACATGTTATAATAGGGCTATGAAACATTATATACGTTCTTATTGGACAAAATATAAACAATTGTATAAGAAAGGCCTAAAAGGCATTGCTGCCTTTCTTGCCATTGGAGCGATTATAGTCTTTGTACTAGCAACCATTGCTAGTCGTGGAATGGGCGTTATTTTTAATGAGGTTATGGCTCGACAAACTATGATGCGCGGTACGGTTACTGTTGAAAGTTTATCTGCTACCCCGTGGGGAACTTTGACTTTTACAGGCCTTGTTTGGAAGGACCCAGAAGGGCATGAGTTGCTCAATGCACCGAGCGGGAAGGTCCGCGTTAATATGTGGGATGTGGTGACACGTAATTTTAAGTCCTCTGCTATCGAGGGCATTGAATTAGATGATGCGGTTGTAGTCGTTGATTTAGACGATAATAATCGGTTAGATTTCGCGCCCATATCTCCAGATGTACATAAACCAATTAACGAGATAGAGCCCCGTCCCAAAGCACCTAGAAAGACTACACAAGAACGGCAAGAGGAACTAGGTAAGAAAGTACGTAACTTCAATTGGGCGGGCCAACATTTAGATTTGAAGATTAGGCTTAGAAACAGTCAGTTAGAGGTCTTTAACAGAAATCGTCATTATGTGATAAAGGATGTAAACGCTAGAATTGACCTTGATAGTAAGCGGGCCATTCGCATCGATATGGAAACGGGCAAATTCGGTGGCACCGCTATAGGGGATGGATTCGTTTTGAAAGGTCGTGTAGACTTAAAAGATGTTTTAAAGCATCGCATGCCTCAGTTAGATTTACAGTTTGATATAAAAGGGGTGGATCCATCATCACTAGGCTTTGGTGAGAATATTCATGATGCCATGACCTTGCTTACAAAGGTAACAGGTGATTTTAACCGTCCTTTTGCTAAAGGGCGTGTGACGATGCCTATTTTACGGATTCCTGCACTTACCTTTGAGAATGTAGTAGGAGATGTGACGTACCAAGATGGTATTTTGAATTTTGAAAACGTTAGTGCCAATGTATACAGCGGTAAATTGGAAGCTAAAGGTGTATATAATTTGGATACTCGAGCCTATACGATTACTGGTGTAGCAAAGGATTTAGATAGCAGTGTAGCCCTCAAGGCTCCTGAGTTCCTCGTGCCCGTATCGGCAAATTTGAACTTTAAAAGTGAAGGCCAACCTCGAGACATGGAGGTATGGGGAAACTTCTGGTCCGGTGAAGGGCACTATATGTTGATTCCGATTCAAAGCATTACGGGAAACTTTCACAATAAAGGGCGACATTTATCCTTTAGCGATGTGAAAGTAAATACGAAAATCACTACTATCACTACGGATGCTCTGCGTATTGATGATGGACAGCTCACGATGGGGCCGCTTAATATTACTTCTCACGGAGGCAGTAATTTTATTCTGTATGATGAGTCATTTGATGAAATTGATGAAAATATGACTCGCATTAAAGATGATATGAAACAAGCTAAAGAGAATAGTAAAAGTGCTTCTGAATCAGCTAAGGGCGTCGATAAGTCTGGATTCACATCGTCGGACATGAAAGAATCGATAAAAGACCTGAAACGGAGTATAGACTCGGCAAAAGATAGTTTAGATAATCTGTCAAAAAATAGTAAGCAATAAACTGTATTGAGACGTAAAGTGTAAGAAGTAATAATAAAGTAACAATATAAAGTAAAGGAAATAATAAACTAGCAAAAATCATAAAAAAAGGCAATTCATCATGGTGATGAGTTGCCTTCTTTAAGTTATAAGGTGCCAAATTGTATGTAGCTATACGAAAGATTTTATTATCTGTTTAATCCGTTAGAGCGTACGTATTCGGTATTCTCTGTATCTTTGGTATCTGTTTTTGTATTAGTTCGTTTTACCGTAATAAGAGGTTTCTTTTCTTTGGTTTCCTCTTCTTCGTATGGAATTACTTTATCTCCTTGATCCGGTAAAAATGTTTCGATACCGTTTCGTTTGCCTTTTTGTGTGTTTGAATCAGTGGCCAATTGACTTCGTTGTGGAACGATATAGATTTCGTCTTTATTGATGGTTACATCATTTAGCAAGAGTTTGAATGCGTTCGGACTTACATATAGAATTCCGTCTACCATACGTGCTGCAGGCAGTAAAGATTCGGATGTATCAAGGTTGATGATTTGCAGTTTACCCTTGCGCACGACTTGTTTAGAGTCTGGTTGTACCGCTAAGGTAGCAATGTTCATGTCGATTAATGCTGTTTTAGTAGGTGCATCCCAAGATACTTTGTAACCTAATGCTTCTGATACTTGACGTAAAGCTACGAGTGGCTGACCGTCAACATAGATGACATTTGGCTTTTTATTGATTGGCTCCAATAATAGACCATCTACATTGATGTAATGTTGTGTTGTTACAGATGCAGGTCTTTTTAAACTCTGCGTCGGTGCAGATGTATCCATACCGACAGCTGCCTGTGTAGGTTGTACCACTCCACTTGTGAAAGCAAGCGCTCCTAAGGCTATACCGGATAAAATAAGTTGTTTTAATTTCATGGGGACCTCCATTGTGTATAAAACGTCACGATAAATCATAATTGGTAATATAACATCGATATATGAATATTATATTATGAACTTTAATTTTACAAAACTAATAAAGAAGAAATATATTTATACTTTACAATAAAACTTTAATTATGCTATTCTGATGATATGTGCTTCATGAATTTATCATGATTGATGTTATTTGAGTATGTTTATAGGAGAGTTTTGTGAATATAAAACACTTAGTTCTTTTGAGTTTAGGTATGTATAGTCTATCTATGCCTTTAATGGTACAGGCCGCTGATCCAATTATACCTAGAGCTCAACAAGAGCAATTACAACAAGACCGGGATACTCAACGAGAACGTAGCTTACGCTTAGATGAAGAGCGTGTAGAGACTGTTGTTAGTGAGCCGGCACTTATAGGCGTACCTTCTGATCAGAATGGTGCGTCTTTTTATATTAAGCAAATACAGTTAGATGGTGTGCCTAAAGAATTATCGTTTCTAAATAAGATTGCTCGTATGCATGAGCAAAAACATGTGACTGTATCAGATATTGCTAATATTCGTAATGCCTTCCAACGTAAATTATTGGATAAGGGGTTTGTAACATCTCAAGTCTATATTCCGGAACAAAATTTAAATGATGGAATATTACAATTAATGGTTATACCTGGTCGCGTGGAAGATATCCGTTATAGTGAGTCTTCGGCTCATGGACCTTGGCGAACTGCCTTAGTTGTACGACCTGGAGATATACTTAATATCCGTGATATTGAACAAGGTCTTGAGCAGATGAAACGTGTATCATCTCAATCCGTGACAATGAAATTACTCGCAGGTAAAGCTATAGGTACATCTGTTATTGGTCTATCAATCAAACAAGAAAAGCCAGTACATGGATCGATTAGTATTGATAATAGTGGTCTGGAATCAACCGGAATATATCAAGGTAGCTTTACTACCTCTTTTGATCAAGTTTTTAGAGCTAATGATACATTTACTATGTCATTATCAGGTGATCTTAGTGGATCAGGTAGTATAAAAGGAACTCGTGCAGCCAGTCTTAATTATATTATACCTCATGGAAAGGATACCTTTAGTTTTAGTTTTTCTAAATCACGATATCATCAAATGATACAGTCCAATCCATATGACTTCACATATAGTGGTAAGTCAACTACTATAAAGGCGAAATGGAATCATGTTTGGTCTCGTACACAGCGTGAGAAACGTGCATTTGATATTTCTATCAGTACACGTCATAATCATCGCTTTGTTAATGATATGGAAATTCCGGTGCAAGCATTACGTACTACCTCAATGGAGTTTGGTGTTTCTAATCGTAAATATATTGGTAATGCTACCCTATATTCTCGTTTAGGATTTCAATGGGGCATTGGTGCATTTGGTGCACAGCCCGAACGTACAGCATCTGTTGCAATGGGTGGGCCTACATCTAGATATCATATGTGGCTTGCTGATGTCGATTATCGTAAGCCATTTGTTATGGGCCATCGTCCTGCATCCTTTACATCTTCATTCCATGGACAATGGGTACAAGGCGGTAAAAGGCTATATAGTGTAGACACTATAAATATTGGTAATCGGTATAGTGTCTATGGTTTTGATGGTGAATATACACTTATGGGTGATAGTGGGTGGTATTTACGTAATGAGGTAGCCTCTGTTATTCCTCATCTTAATACAGAAGTATATCTTGGTTTAGATGTAGGAGCTGTATATGGTAAAAGTGCAGAAACATTGGTAGGCAAAACTATTGCAGGTACTGCAATCGGTATAAGAGGTAATTATGCATCAGGTTTATTATTTGATGCATTTATCAGCACGCCTTTATATAAGCCACAAGGATATCATACGAAGAAGTTTTATAGCGGTTTTACCGTAGGATATAGATTCTAATCTTAATATAATTAAGACTAAATATGTGTTGAATTATCATTTATATAATTGGAGAGTTATATGTGTAAAACAAATCAAGAACGACGTACGCTAGGACGAAAGATAATGTCTTGGCTAACCCTTGGTGTATTTGTAGCATCTCAATCGATGGTCTTGGCTGCACCAATTATGCCAGATAATAATGCTGTTATTACTGAACGACCGTTAGTTCAGGAAACAGCTAATCAGATTCCACTAGTTAACGTGACGGCACCTACTAATGGTGGCGTTTCTATGAATAAATATGATCGTTTTGATGTAGAGAAACAAGGGGCTATTTTAAATAATTCATATGTAACGAGTAAAACAAAACTTGCTGGCTATGTGCAAGGTAATAGTAACATGGTGAATGGTACTGCAAAGGTTATCGTAAACCAAGTTACATCAGATACACCGACATCTATGAATGGTTATTTAGAAGTGGCGGGGCAAAAAGCCTCCGTTGTAGTGGCTAACCCTAATGGCATTACAGTTAATGGTGGGGGCTTCCTTAATACGGAGCATGCTGTGTTAACTACAGGTAGACCAGAATTAGATGGTGCTGGAAATTTACAAAATTACCGTGTAGAACAGGGAAAAGTCTCTATTGAAGGTAAAGGCCTTGATGGGAAACGTGCAGATTCTGTGTCTATCTTGGCACGAACTATTGATGTAAATGCAGGTGTTTGGGCAAATAAACTCAATACTCGTACCGGACAAAATAATATTGACGCCAAGAACTTAAAGGCTACAGCTTTAGATTTGTCGTCTACTGAAACAAAGCCAACTATTGGCTTAGATGTGGCCGCAGTTGGTGGGATGTATGCAAATCATATTACTATGGTTGGTACCGAAGCTGGTGTAGGTGTTAATCTTAATGGTGTAGTTGCAGGGACTCAATCTGTTTCAGTAGATGCTAATGGTCATCTATCTGTTAATGGTACGCTTCAATCGGATACAAGTCTCGTGGCTAAAGCAAACTCTATACAGAATACAAAGACAATTGCTTCTGGTGGAGAGTTAGGTTTAGAAACAAAAGAGTTAACTAATACAGGGCATATTACATCCGCTAAAAATGGACATATTAAGGTAGAAGAAACTTTAACTAACAAAAATACAATGGCAGCTGGTGCCAATACTCAGGGCGCTGTGACAGGTAATGGTTCCTTGTCTGTTGAGGCAGGTACTGTTCGCAATACTAATGCGGTGATTGTATCTGGTGGTACTACAACAATTAATAGTAAAGAACTACATAATACAGAGAATGGTCGCATTTATGGTGGAAAAGTAGCGATACAAACCAAGGTACTCGAAAACCGTAAGAATGTAGCGTTAGAATCCAAATTAGATGCGGCTATGGCAGATATGAAAGCGGCAGAAGATAAGCTTGAAGCTGCCTATGCTGTAGATACTATAGCTTTTACATCAAAAACTGAACAAGATGAATATTTGAACCGAATCAAAGAACTATCTCAAGTATATGATGAAAAACTTAAAGCTGTTAAGTTAGTACAAGAGGAATTATCTGCTCATAAAGGGAGTACTATAGCAGGTCGAGAAGATGTAACTATTGAGGCGGATTCTATCTTGAATAGAGAAAAATCTCTTATATATAGTGGTGGCACTATGACATTGGATGGTCGTGACACATTGCACAATATCGGTGGTACTATTGAGGGATTAGGAAAAGGTGTCATCCGAAGTAAAGACTATCAGAATAAGAACTCTTCCTTTACAGCAAAACGAGTTAGTCCTGAAATTGAAAAAGGTCTTTCTGGGGCAAGTAATGATGCTATGCTTACAGAGCAAGAAGATCAGATTTTAATTACAGATAAAAACCATAGTGAGCATGGTCAAGTTTTTAAAAAGTCTGAATTTACTTCTTTAAATAGTGGTTATGGCGCACTTCATAGTTACGGAAAATCCCCAATGCCAATATATGAGGCTGCAGAATATGTTACGGTAGAACAAATTACGCCAGAAGAGCAAGCGGCAGGTGAAGAGTTAATTCCAGCAGAATATATTGGTACACAAGTACCTTCATACGCTTATGATGATCCTATTTTTAAAGAGTTTGGCATTACATCTATGACAACAGAGCGCCCACTAACGTCAGGTCCTGAACAAGAAGCGTGGGATGCACAATTTAAGCCAATTTTAGCTTCATTAAATGAAAAAATTAAAGCTCATAACAAAAAGGCCGAAGTATTTAATCAACAAGTCTCTAGTGTAGCTAAAGAACCAATAGATACTTATGCTATTATTCGAAGTAAAAAAATGTCATCCCATGAAGAGGTGAAAAACAGTACACCAGGTGTTGTGCGCTTTGGTGGGGATGTGTCATTCACCGGAAATGGTACTAATGAAAATAGTCAAATGATTGTAGGTGGTACATTAAGTACTACGGGCGCTATTGATCAAGTAGCAAAAGAAAATCAAGAAGTGACTAATACATTTGGTACTACAGAAGCTTCGTATACCTATAAACGAAAATGGCCACATAAATCTAGACGAAGAGGTTATAAGGGGCAAGTCTTCATGACGCCACAAGTGGATAAAACAAATCCAACATCACTGGGGGTGGCTAAAAAAGAAGATAAAAATGGTAAGGCAAAAGGTGAGGTAGGGACTAATCACCGTAAAGAGGTACAAGACTTCTTAAATCCATTTGCACAAGATAGCAGTAATGATGCATCTAAACCAACAGCAGGAACTAATATTTTGGCATTGCCTACAGAATCTTTGTATAGAATACATCCTGAAAGCACTGCTAACTATGTAGTTGAAACAGATCCGCAATTTACGAATAAAAAAGTCTTTTTATCATCCGATTATATGTATAAAGAGATGAAAACAAAGCCTGAGAATATTGAAAAACGACTAGGCGATGGCTTGTATGAGCAGACCTTAGTTAGAAATCAGATTGTATCTGGAACAGGGTATAGATTCCTTGATGGGTATACAGATGATGAAAGTCAATTTAAAGCTTTAATGGATGCTGGTATTGTATACGCCAAACAACATGGTATTGTTCCAGGTGTAGCGCTGACGGCAGAACAAGCAGCTAGTCTCACTAGTGATATGGTATGGCTTGTAAAAGATGTTGTTATGGTAGAGGGTAAACCTGTTGAGGTGATCTATCCTAAAGTATACCTTAAACAAAGTAATAGATTGCAGTTACATACTGACGGAACCTTAATTAGTGCTAATACATTAGTTATGAATGCAAAGAAACGTATTCATAATGAAGGTGTTATTCAAGGTAAAACAGTAGTTCTTGCATCTGATCAAGATATTATTAATAGCGGTCATATTAATGCAGACAAAGTTGGTTTGCAATCGGATACAACTATTTACCAACAAGGGCAAATTGTTGGCCGTGATGCTGTAGAATTACAAGCAAAAGAGAATATCACTTTTAACAATTCTATTGAGCATTTAACAAACCAAGATGTTTTACATAAAACAGCAGGTATTGCTGTAACCGGTGATAGCGGTGTTATGATTGTATCTGCTGGTAATGATGTAAACCTAGGTGGTGCAACTATCGAAGCATTGGGTAAAGAAGGTGCTATCACTATTACAGCTGGACGTGATATTAATAGCACCACAGATACTCTTACAGCAAAAAAAGATATGACTCAAGATGGCGATAATTATTTACGAACCTATCGTCAAACTGAACTAGGTACGACAATAGAGGCTGGTGGAAATGTATCTATTGGCGCCAAAAATGATATTAAGGCTCGTAATTTGACCATTAGCAGTGACTCTGGGGCGGTAAAAGTAATTGGTGAACATGACGTATCCATTGAAAATGGATATAGTGAATCTAAGGATGCATTTGCGTTAAAATATAAAGAAAAAGGCCTTCTTAATAAAAAAGAAACTAAAATCAAAACGAATGATGAATCTAAAAATGCCTTAATGAGTACAGTTAGTGGTCATACTGTAGTTGTGGGTGCTAATAATGATGTAACTCTTACATCCTCTAATGTGGTGAGTACTGCTGGAACATCTGTATTAGCAGGTCATGATGTAATAACTGATGCAGCAGCAGAGCATACGCTAAGTACGGCCTCTAAAGATGTAAAAAAATCTGGTATTATGGGGGCTGGCATGGGTATCATGATTGGTAAAAAACAATCGAAAGATAACTACTATATCGATGAAACTACTCATAAAGCCACTACTTTAGGATCTACTAATGGTGAAGTTACTGTACAAGCGGGTGATACAGTTCATTTGACCACGACGAATACAGTAGGGAAAGATGGCGTTGTCATTGTAGGGCAAGATATTATATTAGATGGTAAAGATGACTTGTATAAACAAGAGGAGCGTCATGAGCGTAAGTCTTCAGGGTTAACTGTAAGTTTAGGTGGCAGTGTTGTTGAAAAAATAGATAGTGCTGTAAAAAAACAACACAGTGCATCTGATAGAAGAAACAGTCACTTTAAATCATTAGAAGGTAAACAGTCTATAGAACGATTATTCTCTGCTATTGGCGAAGCAAAGCAAATTGTTGATAGAAGTTATAATGGCCAAATGAGAGCGATTAATTCACAATTGGAACATGTCAATGCTGATATAGTCAATACACCAGAAACTGACTCAACTAAGTTAGCAGAGCTTAAGGCTAAACAAGAGCTTTTATTGAAAAAACGAACTACTTTAGAAGAGAATAAAGGAATTGTTAATAAAGCCACTGATAGAGCAGTAGATAGAGCTGTTAATATACAAGTTGGCATTGGCTCAAGTAAAAGTGTAGCTGAATCGAAATTAGAACGCTATACATATTCTAGTGGTGCTATTGATTCTGATGGAACTATTTTACTTCATGCTAATAGTGCAGATTCAATTAAAGGTAATATTACTGCAATTGGTGAACAAATTAAAGGTAAGACCGTACAACTAACTGCTTCAAATACTATTAATTTGGAGGCCGGTTCAAATACGCAACGTGTTGAGACAAATAGTAAGTCTAGTGGCTGGAATGTTTCTGCTAATATTGGTATGAGAACTGGTGGACTTGTAGGGTGGTCAGCTTCTACTTATAAAGGGACAGAGAATGGGGTAGAAGATACTACTACTCATACTGGTACACATGTTGTAGGTTCAAACAACGTATTTATTACAAGTGGAAATGATACGAACCTTATCGGTTCTACTATTTCTGGGAAAGGTGTAGCGGCGAATGTAGGTAATAATCTGAGTGTAGAAAGCTTGCAAGACAGTCAGATCTATCATGAAATATCTAAGAACAAGGGGATATCTATATCTGGTGCAAACTTTATATCTCAACCTATGATTAATGGTGCTAATGTAAAAGGCAATATTGATAGTTCTTATAAGAGTGTTACAGAACAATCTGGTATTTATGCTGGTAGTGATGGCGTAAATATTGTTGTTGGCGATACGACAACATTAAAAGGAGCCATTATAACTAGTAAGGCTACACCTGAAAAAAATAAGATTTCTACAAAATCTCTAGTTATGGAAGACATTCATAATGAAGCTTCTTATAAGGCTAAAAAATCTGGTATAGCCATGAATACATCTGGATTGACAGCAAAAGGTATTCTCGGTAAAATCAACCCATTGGGATTATCTCCAGTAGTCTCTATTCCAGTATCAGATGAGGCCCAATCTACCACAAAGTCTGCTATTAGTGATACTATATTGGTAGAAGTAGAGCGTAAACCTCTTACTGTTATTAACAGAGATACTGAACATGCACTCAATAGTATTAAACCCATATTTGATAAGGCTGATGTAAAAGAACGTATGGAATACGTCAATGCTGTATCTGATGAAGGCTTTAAATTAATTGGAGATATTGCAATGAAGCAAGCTCAGAAGTATGAGGAAAAAGCAGCTAACACTTCTGATGAAACTCTAAAAAAACGATATCAAAAAGAATCTGATAAATGGAAAGATGGCGGTATTTATAAGGTTGCTTTACATGGTGGTTTTGGTGCAGTAGTCTCTAATATGGCTGGTGGTTCTAGTTTAGAAGGTTTTGCAACTGCTAGTGCTAACGAGGTGATGGTAGGCGCTATTTCTAAAGAATTAGCTAAACATCCTAATAGTACAGTAGACGCTGATGGTAAGTATGTTGATAATGCTGATGTATATAAAATTGCTAGTGCAATATTAGGTAATACAGTTTCACACTCTTCGTTAGGAACTGGTATTTCATTATCTGCTACACAGAATAATTATTTGACACATGAGCAAATAAAATTATATAAACAGGAATATTCAAAAGCAAAAAGTGATGAAGAGCGTGAAGCGATAGATGCAAAGTGGCAAGAAATTTATTTTCAACAAGCTGATGAAATTCTTGGTGAGGAGAAGGTATTATTCGATAAAATAATTAAAAATGAAGTTGGTTTTAACGATCCTGGTAAGGTGGCAGAATATTATAATGCCTTAAGAAATCTGTTCAAACAGCATGGATACTATTTTAAAATAGGGCAATTACCAGTCTTAGTACACTCTGGAAATGGATATAGAGATTATGATTCGTCAATTAAAACTTTTGGAAGGCCACATAAAGGAGAAAGTTCCATATTTGATGCTTTAAGTCGTAGACGATTTTATGATAAAAATCTTAATCATTTGGATAGAGAGAAATTAGGTGCTGTTAAGCGTAATGAAAATACAATCCCCAAGTCTATTATTAAACCAGAATTTGTTTGGACTAAAGATGATTTAGGCAAGTCTGTTGCTCAAAATATGCTATCTGAAGTAGGAAATCAACCATGGGTTGGATATGTTCATTATGCTGAAAAGGCATCAAAATTTGCACGTACTGTTTCTCGAACTGGAGGTCCTGTTTTAATTGGTTATTTAGCTAAGGATTTATATATGGACTATCAAGTATACAGTGGGCGTGAACTAGCAAAGGCCTGGGGAGCTGATTTAATTCCTGTAGCTACTGGATTAGGTGGCGGACTTGTAGGAAGTGGTGCTGGTCCTGTAGGAGCTTTTGCTGTTGGTGTTGCTGGTGCAACATTTGGCGATCGTATTAAAGATGAAATTAAATTTAATTTGAAAAGGGATGTAGATAAGTAATGTATCAAGATCTGATTATAATACTTGGTATTATATTCCTCATATACAAACTTATTACGCATAAAGGTAAGCTTAGTTTAGCTCGAATTATCTATACTTTTAGCTTAGTCCTCGGGTTTGGAATATTTTTCATACGTAATTTAATATCTCCATTTACTATGTTGTTTTGGTGGATATTTTGTATGGGGATTTCTTTAGTTGGAATGTACTTTATGCTTAAAAATAATGAGTTTGAAAGTGATAAAGTAGAAAAATATCAGTTTAATTTTAAAGCTGGCGTATATGTTTGGTTATTTCTAGTAGCTTTATACATATATTTATATATTTTGACCTATTATTAGATATTCTGACCGTACATATAGCAGGATCTATTGATTAACGTATAATGCTAATATAAGGTATATGAATCTAAAAAAGGACGCTATAGTCTAATCTTCAGTGAGCGGTATTACTGAATGGGTTGGAACCATAGTGTCCTTTTAGTTTTTATGGATTTGATGTTTGAGAGCATGTTATTAGATGCATTAGTTGCTACTAACAGTTTAACTAGACCTGAGGGAGGACTTTTTTAGCACTACGTATGATATAATTTATTTATATTGAATGATTTCGCAGAATTTATATTTTATAGAAAGAGGTTCCTTATGGCATCCGGCAGATCTGAAAAAGAGTTACAAGGGGTAACGATGTTAGGTCACAAGACCGATTACCCAACTGATTATGCACCACAGGTATTAGAGGCGTTTGATAACAAGCACCCAGACAACGATTACTTCGTTAAGTTTAATTGTCCTGAGTTCAC
>ERZ1674165.144-NODE-144-length-13198-cov-4.359659_pt1 | contig 13198 bp, 10 predicted proteins | sample MGYA00581302_ERZ1674165 | MGnify/ENA primary metagenome ERZ1674165 (study PRJEB41354, sample SAMEA4873305) | human saliva metagenome | biome: human-associated habitat [ENVO:00009003]; feature: mouth environment [ENVO:08000002]; material: saliva material... | reverse complement strand
AAGCATTCTTTATTACAACAAATTGGAGAGGAAAGTTTTACCGGACACCAATAATTACCGATATAGCTCAAGTAGTATACTCAAATCATAAATTAACTGTGAATTACGCAAATTACATCGCAATAAGCGTTAGCGTAATTAGCGAAACTCGTAGTTAGTAAAGGTACATATCATAAAGTTCAAAGTTCAAACCTCAAAGTTCAAAGTTAATAGTTCAAAGTCCAATGTTCTACTTGTTTCTTTGTCGTTTGAAATAAAAATCGTACCTTTGCAGCCAAATTATTATATAATAAGGTATTAGAAAAAGATGATTACACTTTCAAACCTTGCTATCCAATTCGGCAAGAGAGTTCTATACAAGGACGTTAACTTAAAGTTTACACCAGGTAATATTTACGGAGTCATTGGTGCCAATGGTGCTGGTAAATCAACCTTGCTTCGTGCCATTTCTGGCGACTTAGAGCCAAACAAGGGAATAGTAGAGTTAGGACCGGGTGAGCGTCTGTCGGTATTGGAACAGGACCACTTCAAATATGATGAGTATAAGGTAATGGACACGGTCCTCATGGGGCATGATGCACTTTGGCAGAACATGAAAGAGCGTGAGGAACTTTATGCTAAGCCAGAGATGACTGAGGAGGATGGTAATCGTGCTGCCGACTTAGAGTTGAAGTTTGCTGAGATGAATGGATGGGAGGCTGAAAGTAATGCTGCACAGTTACTCCAGAACCTTGGCGTTAAGGAGGAATTGCATGAGAAGCAGATGTCACAGCTCTCAAATACTGAGAAGGTGCGTGTGATGTTGGCTAAGGCTCTCTTTGGTAAGCCAGAGAACTTGTTACTCGATGAGCCTACTAACGATCTCGACCTTGAGACCGTTGAATGGTTAGAGGATTATCTTGGTGAGATTGACGAGCATCAGACAGTATTGGTTGTATCGCACGACCGTCACTTCCTTGACTCTGTCAGCACACAGACAATCGATATCGACTTCGGTAAGGTAACCGTCTTTGCAGGTAACTACTCGTTCTGGTATGAGAGTTCACAGTTGGCTTTACGTCAGGCTCAGAACCAGAAGATGAAGGCTGAGGAGAAGAAGAAGCAGTTGGAGGAATTCATCCGCCGATTCTCTGCCAATGTTGCTAAGAGTAAGCAGACAACATCACGTAAGAAGATGTTGGAGCGTCTGAACGTAGAGGAGATTCGTCCATCAAGCCGTAAATATCCGGGTATTATCTTCTCTATGGAGCGCGAACCTGGTAACCAGATTCTTGAGGTTGAGAACCTGAAGGCTGTTGATGAGGACGGAACAGTACTCTTCGATAATGTGAACTTCAATATTGAGAAGGGACAGAAGGTAGTCTTCCTTTCTCGCAACTCAAAGGCTATGACTGCGCTCTTCGAGATTATCAATGGTAATCGAGAGCCTGATGCTGGTACATATAATTGGGGTGTGACAATCACTACGGCTTATCTCCCATTGGACAATACCGAGTTTTTCGATTGTGATTTGAACCTCGTTGACTGGTTGTCACAGTTCGGACCAGGTAACGAAGTGGCTATGAAGGGCTTCTTGGGTCGTATGTTGTTCAAGCAGGAAGAGGTTGAGAAGAAGGTGAACGTACTCTCTGGAGGTGAGAAGATGCGTTGTATGATTGCACGTATGCAGCTTCAGAATGCCAACTGCTTGATTCTTGATACACCAACCAACCACCTTGACTTGGAGAGTATTCAGGCGTTCAATAACAACCTGATTGGCTTCAAGGGTAATATCCTCTTCAGTTCACACGACCATGAGTTTATTAATACCGTTGCTGATCGTATCATTGAGTTGACTCCAAAGGGTACCATCGACAAGCTGATGAGCTACGATGACTACATCCACGATGAGCAGATTAAGGAGCAAAAAGCAGGAATGTACTAAGATTGTCAAAACATGGCATACTATTTGCAAGGGTATGCCATGACAAATAGTGCAATAAAATTATGAGTAATAAAGAGAAAAATATAAAGATTGAAGGCGAAGAGCTGGAGTTGAATAACGAAGAAACAACCCAGAACGGCGCTGAAGCACAGGCGGAATATGCTAACGGAGAGGAGACTCCTGCAGAGGAAGAACTCGACCCATTGACTGCTGCACAGAACGATGCTGAGCAGTGGAAAGACAAGTATATCCGTTTGGTTGCTGAATTTGAGAACTACAAGAAACGTACACTGAAGGAGAAGTCAGAACTGATTCTCAACGGAAGTGAGAAGACTGTAGCTGCTATTCTGCCTATCCTTGACGACTTTGAGCGTGCTACTGCCGATAAGACAGAGGATCCACAGGCAATTAAAGAAGGTTATGAACTTATCTATAAGAAGTTTTTGAAGGCCTTGGAGACACTCGGTGTACATAAAATTGAGACCGATAATGCTGACTTCGATGTCGACTACCATGAGGCTATCGCAATGGTTCCTGGTATGGGCGACGATAAGAAGGGTAAGGTTATCGATTGTGTACAGACAGGTTATACGCTCAATGACAAGGTTATCCGTCACGCAAAGGTTGCTGTCGGACAATAATTTCATAAGGAAGAATGGCAAAAAGAGATTACTATGAGGTGTTAGGTGTCAGCAAGAATGCCTCTGAAGACGAAATAAAGAAAGCATACAGAAAACTTGCTATTAAGTATCATCCTGACCGTAATCCGGATGACCCTGAGGCTGAAGCAAAATTCAAAGAGGCTGCTGAGGCTTATGATGTACTGCACGATCCACAGAAACGCCAACAGTATGACCAGTTTGGTTTCGATGCTCCTGGTGGTGGCTTTGGTGGTGGTCCCTTCGGTGGAGCTGGTGGTTTCTCTATGGACGATATCTTCTCTATGTTTGGCGATGTGTTCGGCGGACATGGCGGAGGATTTGGTGGCTTCGGAGGTGGCGGTCATCAAGCCCCTAAGTTCCGTGGCTCTGACCTTCGTTTGAAGGTTCGTCTGTCGTTGCAAGAGGTTGCTACGGGTGTTACCAAGAAGTTTAAGGTGCATAAGGACGTTCCTTGCGAACACTGCCATGGTACTGGTGCTGAGGAGGGTAGCGGAACAGAAACTTGCCAGAACTGTCATGGTTCGGGCGTTGAAATCCGTACACAGCAGAGTATCTTTGGTATGATGCAGACCCAGACTACCTGTCACGTATGTAATGGTGAAGGAACTATCATTAAGAACAAGTGTACTCACTGTCATGGTGAAGGCGTTGTAAAGGGCGAGGAAGTCGTTGAAATCAACATTCCAGCGGGTGTTGCTGAAGGTATGGTGGTCAATGTTCCTGGCAAGGGTAACGCTGGTAGACACAATGGTGTGGCTGGTAATATCCAAGTATATATCGAGGAGGAACCTAACGACACCTTCATTCGTGACGGACAGAACGTCATCTATAATCTCTTGCTAGATTTCCCAACAGCGACCTTAGGAGGTCAGGTGGATATCCCAACCATTGATGGCAGCAATGTAAAGATTAAGATTGAACCAGGAACACAGCCAGGTAAGACGCTTCGCCTACGTGGTAAGGGTCTTCCAGCAGTACAAGGTTACGGTAGCGGTACTGGCGATTTAGTTGTTCACATCAGTATTTACGTTCCAAAGGAGTTGAATAAAGAGGAGAAGAAAATCATCGAAGACTTACGCCAAAGCGAAAACTTCCGTGGTGATAACAGCACTAAACGCTCTATCTTCGAGAACTTTAAGAAACTGTTTAGTTGAGCAAGTTGACGAGTTTGACGAGTTGACAAGTGAACAAGTTGCTTGTAGACAGAGTAAATAAAAGACAAAGTAACAGATGAACATATCTTAAGTTGCCGAGTGAACTAACAAGCTGACGAGTGAACGAATTTTTAATTAGCAATGAGTTTACAAACAAAATTGAAATAATGATTATATGCCCCATTAGACTTCTTTGGCTAATGGGGCTAAATCATTTCATCACCTATCATCACCCTTCATCATCCTATCATCACCCTTTATCATCGCAATTCATTAACACCCAACAACCATCAACCAACACCCATCAACGCAATCCATCACCACCCACCACCCACCACCCATCACCCATGACCTACCAAGAAACCGTAGAATATCTATTCAATAGCACACCCGTCTTCGAACATGTCGGGGCATCTGCTTACAAAGAAGGACTCGAGACAACAAAGGCTTTGGACGAGCACTTTGCTCATCCACACACCCACTTCCTTTCCATTCATGTTGCAGGAACCAACGGAAAAGGTTCATGCTCCCACACGTTGGCAGCTATCCTCCAAGCTGAAGGATATAAGGTCGGACTCTATACCAGTCCTCACCTCGTTGACTTCCGCGAACGTATCAAAGTCAATGGAGAAATGATATCTGAACAGGAGGTTATCGACTTTGTTGAACAGGAACGCAACTTCTTTGAGCCACTGCACCCTTCTTTCTTTGAACTCACAACAGCCTTAGCTTTCAAGCACTTTGCTGAGCAGAAGGTTGATATTGCTATCATTGAAGTGGGCTTAGGTGGTAGACTCGATTGTACTAACATTATCACTCCTATTTTATCGATTATCACCAATATATCACTCGATCACACCCAGTTCCTCGGTAATACGCTCGGAGCTATCGCAGCAGAGAAGGCTGGTATTATCAAACATCGTGTTCCTGTCGTTATTGGTGAGTCTGTCCCTGAAACACAGATTGTTTTTAAGGCAAAAGCACAGAAAGAGGATGCCCTCATTGTCTTTGCTGAAGACATCCCTGCAGTGCTTTCTTCTCATCCCAACCCTGATGGTGGTATCGCTTATCAGACTCGTTTCTTTGGCGAGATTGTGGGCGAATTAGGCGGTAGCTACCAAGAGAAAAACGCTAACACGGTACTCACTGCTGCCATGCAGCTATATAATAAAGGCATTATCAAGAACGCAGAGAGTATTGCCAAAGGTTTTTCTAATGTTTGTGAACTGACAGGACTGATGGGTAGATGGCAGAAACTACAAGCAACCCCATTAGTGATTTGTGACACAGGTCACAATGTTGGTGGGTGGACTTATCTCTCCCAACAAATCAAACGTCAACAATGTAAGCAGAAGCGCATTGTCTTTGGTATGGTGGATGATAAAGACCTTCACGCTGTCATGTCCATGCTCCCCGATGATGCCATTTACTATTGGACACAACCGAGTACGTATCGTGCCTTCCCTGCAGAGAAAGTTGCCGCAACAGCCGACGAATACGACCTACACGGAAAGGTCTACCCAACTGTTCTTGAAGCCTACCAAACCGCCCTTCAAGATGCTGATAAAGAAGATTTCATCTTCGTTGGTGGCTCCAGCTATGTGGTTGCTGACTTACTGACAAGCCTACAAAAGAAGTAATCAAAAGCTCTTCTCCATTACCCCCCTATCACTACATAAAGTTTAATTTTCGTTTCCTGTCACTTTTAACACTTCTTCCTATGTGCTTATACTCAACATATTATAAGCATATAAGAGATGATAGAAGTGACAGCAAAGTTGGTTTTCATAATATCACGACCTCTCATTAGATGTTGGCAGTACTATGTCTTGTGAAATTTTAATTCCTCTTTCATTGCGAATTGCTTTCCATAACTTTGCAAAAGTTACCGACTAAAATATGTTAACGCACAACATTTAATTTACCTCCAAACAGTCAAAAAAGTAGGGGGTATTGTTGCAAAAGACAGATAATTTCCATAACTTTGCAAAAGTTACCGACTAAAATATGTTAATATGACCATTCAAGAACAGATAAAACAACGGATAGACGAAGCTGAACCAGGAACGGTTTTCTTTGTCAATGACTTTGCTGAGTTTGATAATGAATATGTCAGTAAGTTATTATCGACGATGAAAGGTTTTGGTGTTCTTGAACGCCTCGCAAAAGGCATATACTATAAGCCGATAGTAACTAACTATGGCAATGTATATCCTTCGGCAGAGAAGATTGTAAAACTGATCGCAGAACATGAAAATGCGGAGATTCTACCAACAGGAGAATATGCTTTGAACGCCCTTGGTTTGTCAACACAGGTTCCGATGAAGGCAATCTATCTAACAACAGGATCGCCGAGGACTATAACTATAGGGAACAAGAAAATAAGACTGAAGCACAGAACTCCCAGCACATATTCGTATCACAGCAAGTTAATGCCATTACTTGTTTTAGCACTCAAGGCAAAGGGGCAATCAAACATAACTTCTGCTGATACAAATAGAATTGAGAAGTTAATCTCTGACTCAACCGAAAAGCAACAGATAAAAACGGATTTGGCAACAGCGCCAGTCTGGGTTCGCAAGTATATAAAACCAATAATAGAAAAGTATGAGCATTTGGCAAGATAAGACAATCGAAGAGCGTATCGCAATCGTACAGAATACAGCATTGAGAACAAATATAGAGGACTTGGCTATAGAGAAGGACTGGTGGGTAACGATTACCCTCAAAGCACTTTTCTCTACGTCATTTTCGGAGTTCCTGCTTTTCAAAGGCGGAACAAGTCTTTCTAAAGGTAAATGGGAGAACATTGATTTAAGAAGGTTCAGTGAGGATATAGACATATCTCTTAGCAGAAGTTGGTTTACTGAAACGGAAGAAAAACAGAAGCTATATCCTTTTGCCAAGTGCGAGAATAATAATCAACTGAAAAGCTTGCGGAAGGCATCGAGGGAGGTTATTTTCGAGCGACTTTCTCCTGAGTTAAATGAGCAACTTGCAAAATTGGGAGCTAAAGATTTCTACGTCGAGAATGTAAAGAGTATCATACAAGACGGTGTTGAGATTCCTATTGATACAGACCGTGACCCAGTAGTGCTGAATGTTGTCTATCCCAGCATCTTAGATGAAACAAATGAATACATTCAGCCAAAGGTCAAAATCGAAATCAGCTGTATGTCTATGGATGAACCTTTTGAAAACCGAGCATTAACTTCACTGATTTATGATACTTTTAACGAAGTGGATAATGCTACCCAATGCTTTGTTCCTACGGTACTTCCTATCCGGACTTTTTTGGAAAAGGCATTATTGCTTAATGAGGAATATCAGAAGAAGTCGCCCAGAAGCGAAAGAATGAGCCGTCACCTTTATGACTTGGAGAGATTGATGGACACCTATTCAGAAACAGCTATCAACGACTCAGAACTTTATAAAAGTATCATAGAGCATCGCAAGAAATTCTATCATATCAGTTCTGTGGATTATGACTCTGATAAGCGAGAGAATATTAAGATTTGGCCTACTGGAGAGATAGAAAATTTGTTCCGAGATGATTACAAAGCAATGATAGAGTCATTTATTTATAACGAGAATCCATTGACTTTTGACCAACTGCGGGAAAGAATTCTATTGTTAGAGGATAAATTTCGAGAAAACACATAGTACCGAAACAAGATTATTTGGTTCAATGAAGGTGGAATTAGGTGGAGGCTACCTGGTGGTACTTATGAGATGCCATCTCTCAACAATAACTATCTTGAAAAAAGAAGCAAAATGCTACATAAACTTTTTATAGAAAAACATTTTATAATAAATTTTGTTTATCTTTGTGTTTGATCTTCCGTAAATCAAAAAAGTATTATTTATATAAAAATACTAACATGAAACAAATTTACATCTTACTAATAGCTCTACTCATGGGCTTATCAGCTAAAGCAGAAAGCTCTGGTACCTGTGGACCTAATCTAAAATGGCACCTTAATGATAATGGTGTTTTGACCATTTCAGGAAAAGGGAAAATGTATGATTATTCAGTCGTCAACGAAGCACCATGGAGCAAATCTGATATTAAACGAATTATAATAGGTGATGGTATTACGACAATTGGAGAGGAGGCTTTCTTATTTTGTAGATATCTAACTTCTGTAACCATACCAAATAGTGTTACAGAAATTGGCGGTGATGCTTTCGAACATTGAAAGAAAAAGAACTGTCACGGCTCGCCAGAATCATAGACAAGGCTTTCAGGTGGTTTCCGATGTTCAGGGAAATGCTGCGCATGGAAAAGTTTTGTGCCATGCTGGGATTCTCTAAAGAAATGACTGAAAGTCTTATAGTCAAAAAAGAAGCCCTGAAATGTAGCGGTAAAATCTATTCCGAGCAACACAGGCGGAACTTTGATATAAAGGATGATATTTTAAGGGTGGAAAATGACCCTGACGATGAAAGCAGGCTGAACCTGACAATAAACAGGAAGCCGATTGCCGACTGGTTCAGGGAGCAATGGCACAGGCTTAGATATGGAGCAAGAGTGCCGCAACAGGAAGAAAGAAAAAGTAGAGGATTCAAATTATAATAGAAGCAATTTGATTAGTAATCTAAAAGCACTCCGATAACGATTAGAGTGCTTTTAGATTGTTTATCATTAATTATCAAAGCAAGTGCAGTTTAAGATTTTACTGAAGTTTGCATTAATAAAGAATATACTACAGCTGATATATGCGCAACATATTGTGACGCTTGTGATTCATTTCCCTTGAAATCCTTAACAAATACCGCTAAGGTATAACTGATATTATTAGGCAGACATATATAGGCAACATCATTGTGAGCTGCAAGAACACCATTTTCATTAACATCACCTGAACCTGTCTTATGCGCTATAACAACCCCTTCTTTATCAAGAAGTGGAGCTGCTATCCTATCTACACCTGTTTTGCATTCTTTTAACGTATTCTTAATGAAACTTTGTTTCTCATCATCGATAAGACCTTCAGTAAACAAACGATTCATCAACATTGCAGCACCAAGAGGAGATGTATAGTTAGAGTAAGCCTTGTTATGGTCAGCCGACATTTCCTCTTCCGTATAAGCTATCTGAAAACTTGAACGAGGAATGAGTGTGGCTATAAAACTATCTGTTTGAGCGACATTAACCATATCCTTAAACATAAGGTTGCTTGCATTGTTGTCACTCTGAGTAAGAGTATAACGCAGCAAATCTCTCACTGTCAATGATATGACTGGCCCTGAATAATCTTTCAGCATAGGACTCCAAGTCTTTGGGTCAAGTTTATCCCTATTTATATTTACTAAGGTATCAAGTGAAATTCCTTTATTGTCAAAGTCATTACAAAGAGCTAATGCCTGATGAACCTTAAACACACTCATCATAGGATAAACACTCTTATTATTGACCTTAACCGTATCTCTGTTATTAACAATAACCGCCACACCAATTTCGCCAGGACAAGCTGAGACAATTTGAGAAATGCTATCAGTCAAAACATTTGTTAAAGGAGGATTTGCGCTATCTTTTGTCGCTGATTTATGGAACAATGAAAATACCAAGATGAAAATGCAAACTAAAGCTATACTCAAAACTACGATTTGTTTTTTTCTGTTTTTTTCCATGTTTATATTATTTATATTTGTTTGACGAGAATATCTTTATTTGCCGACAAAGGTACATAACTTTACGGAAAAATATGTTTCTAAAATATATAAATAGACAGCTGTGGGGAAAATGTGGGGAAAAATTAGATAATTAAAAAGGCTAAATGACTGGAAATAATCACTTAGCCTTTTAATCCGTACCCAGACCCGTACTTCGTAATTGCTGCGCCCATCATTCAAGACTGTCAAATCGGGTCTTTCCTGTCAAGCCAATGATGCCTATGCGTATGCCAAACACATGGATTACGGATTTCTCGTTCCGTGAACAAACACTTTATCCGCAACTCTGCTATGTGGTGTATTGGCTTAACTCCATTTCTATGGGCAACACTTTTGTTGCAGATTTCAAGCAGCTTTTATCGAAATACCCATCAGTAAGAACTCGTTTATTAGGCTTTCCTCATAATTGGGAACAAGAGCCTTTGTGGAGATAAAATAATTGCCCTGTTTCTTAAAAAGCACTGGGGCAAACCAGCTCCGTCTTTAATTGTTTCCAATAAATGGATTGTTTCAAGCCCCTATAGAAAGAGAACAAAAATTCCTGTGTGAAAATTAATCTACGACAAGGAGCAAGCAAGGAGCAATATCAAACAAAAATCAATACCTTTGCAGTACATATGAGATAGACCAAAACAAAAGTGGAATATCGGAAACGAATAGCAAGGAAAAGAGAAGAAACGACCCAAGTTGATGTCCTTTTTGAGTTAATAATCAATAAAAGCGTTAAATCTTCACCTTTTAGAATGTGCAATTAAAAATAACAACCATATTTCTGACTTATTATCTATAAAATATTGAGTAATAATCGGTTGTAAATACAGCAATTGTAGCGCGCTAACTTCTGTAACCATTCCAAATAGTGTTACGACAATTGAAGGGGAGGCTTTCAGAGATTGCACCAACCTACAAAAAGTAAATATCGGAAATAGTGTTAAGACTATAGGAAGAAGAGCATTTTACAACTGTACCAGTATAACACAGATTTCGAGCGAGGCTGTCGTACCTCCAACCTGTGAATTAGGTGTTTTTGCCTACGTTAATGAATCTGAATGTAAACTTATTGTTCCTAAGAATAGTCTTGACACCTATAAACAAGTATACCCATGGAAAGAATTCTTATTAATAGAGGATAGTACTACTGGCATTACAAACACTGTTTATAATAACTCAGGACTTGCTGATGTCTATACAATAGATGGAACAAAACGGCTAAGTAAAGCAAGCACTGACGAGATTAATGCTTTGCCTAAGGGTATGTATATTGTCAATGGTAAAAAGATAATCATTAAATAACAGACACATCGGGTTTCCTAAGTCACACCGTATTTTCTTGCTTGTTGTATGTTCGTCTGACAAAGAAAGATGAATAAGAACAGAAACTTACAAGAAAAACATTGAGGGCTTATATAGAAAACCTTATTACAATACAGCAGCAAATGATCGCTCATTTGCTGCTTTTTCATTTATTCTCTTACAAATATTTTCGTTTCCTGTCACTTTTAACATTTCCTCTTAGATACTTATAATCAATATATTACAAGTACCTAAGAGGTGACAGAAGTGACAGCAAAGTTGATTTTCATAATTTCACGACCATCTCTGCAAGTTCCAAAACGAAGTGCAATAAAAGAAATCCACTTTTGCGTGATTTTTCTTACTAAAAAGTTTGTATTATCAATAATTATTCGTATCTTTGCTGAGTCAGTCCTCGCCAAGCCTCTTAACAATGCTCAAATCGTGCGAGGCGTTTTTTGTTTATACACATTTGAATATAGTGAATCTTATTCCCTTTACAAAACGATTTGAATCTTCAGAAAATCTCGTTGATTTGCTTGAATCTCGAGGTTTACAAATTTGTGATAGAAACAAAGCCATACAATACCTTGATAACATTGGCTATTACAGATTGTCTGCTTATATGTATCCTTTGTTGAAAATGCCCAAAACAGCACATTTGTACAAGAAAGGTTCATCCTTCAAGAAAGTGATGATGCTTTATCGCTTTGACAAGAAACTAAGACTACTCATGTTTAATGAGATAGAAAAGATTGAAATTGCTATCAGACGTGCGGTGATGCAAATAACAGCAGATATGACAGGCAATCCTTTTTGGCTGACAGACTCTTCTTATTTCTTAGATGGTTTCAAGTTTAATGAAACAATGCGAGCTATATCCAAGGAATATAGTAAATCTAAGGAAGAGTTCATTCTTCATTTCAAACGAACCTACTCAGAACCTTATCCACCATCGTGGATTTTAGGAGAACTGCTTACTGTTGGAAATGTCAATGCCATTTATCGTAACATCAAACAAAATCGCATACGCAAACGTATAGCAAAACGTTTTGGTTTACCTATAAATGTGTTTGAGTCATGGCTCACGGTTATTGCTGTTACTCGAAATGCATGTGGTCATCATTCAAGAGTATGGAACAAGCAAAATGCCATTCAGCCAGCAATTCCCATTAGTCCCGCAGGAGAATGGATAACGCTTCCAACAGATTCTATGCGTGCTTACTTTGACCTCTGCATCATCAAATACTTTCTTAATTTTATATCCCCAAATAATGATATGCAATCCAAACTAACATGGTTATTCATTCGGTTTCCCGAAATTGACTTAAAAGCTCTCGGCTTTCCGCAGGGATGGGAAACGGAACCATTATGGAGGTAATAACATTTGGAATGACTACTGATTATTCACTCCATTACATGATCTTCTTTGTTTCCGTTTTATCATAATTATGGGGAGGGCGGTTCAAACGACCCCATCCAGTCCATATTTATGTAATTTTTGATGTGACCGAAAGTTAAATATATTAAATCTCACACTTTTCGTAGCACTAAGATAGGTGAAGTTTCTGACATATCCAAGTGTTTTGAGAACGTTGTTTTTCAGGCACTTGAAGTGCTTACAAGAATTTATACTGCGAAATTAAGGTTTATAATATTTTTTATTTATCTTTGTATTTGATTTTCCGTAAATCAAAAAAAGTATTATTTATATAAAAATACTAACATGAAACAAATTTACATCTTGTTAATAGCCCTACTCATGGGCTTATCAGCTAATGCAAAAAGCTCTGGTACCTGTGGACCTGATCTAAAATGGCTCCTTACTGATGATGGAGTTTTGACCATTTCAGGAGAAGGGGAAATGGATGATTATAGATTCAGCCCATGGCATGACTCTGGTGTTAAACGAATTATAATAGGTAATCGTGTTACGTCAATTGGCAACAGTGCTTTCAGCGGTTGTAGTTCTCTAACTTCTGTAACCATTCCCAATAGTGTTACGACAATTGGCGACAGAGCGTTCAGCTATTGCGTTTATCTAACTTCTGTAACCATTCCCAATAGTGTTACGACAATTAGCGATAATACTTTCGTCTTTTGTAGCTCTCTAACTTCTGTAACCATTCCCAATAGTGTTACTACAATTGGTGATAGAGCTTTCAGCGAATGCAGTTCTCTAACTTCTGTAACCATTCCCAATAGTGTTACTACAATTGGACAGGCTGCTTTCAGCGAATGCAGTTCTCTAACTTCTGTAACCATTCCCAATAGTGTTACGACAATTGGCGACAGAGCGTTCAGCTATTGCGTTTATCTAACTTCTGTAACCATTCCCAATAGTGTTACGACAATTAGCGATAATACTTTCGTCTTTTGTAGCTCTCTAACTTCTGTAACCATTCCCAATAGTGTTACTACAATTGGTGATAGAGCTTTCAGCGAATGCAGTTCTCTAACTTCTGTAACCATTCCCAATAGTGTTACTA
>ERZ1674165.121-NODE-121-length-14841-cov-4.372717_pt1 | contig 14841 bp, 2 predicted proteins | sample MGYA00581302_ERZ1674165 | MGnify/ENA primary metagenome ERZ1674165 (study PRJEB41354, sample SAMEA4873305) | human saliva metagenome | biome: human-associated habitat [ENVO:00009003]; feature: mouth environment [ENVO:08000002]; material: saliva material... | reverse complement strand
TCGCCTGCTACGGAGTTAATAGCATTAGCTAACCCATCTGTAGCACCTTTCAATTGATTTACGTTAACCGCATCCGTGCCGTTTACGCCAGGGCCTACATTGGTAATTGTATTACCGCCGTTGTTAAGGCCATCTTTAGTAAGACTAACTGCATTACCACTAGCAGGTGTAATCGTTATACCGCCACCGTTCATAACTGTAGTATTACCTGCAGCATCCTTAGTTGTTACTGTTTCAAGACCTTTCAAGTCTTTCGCCATACGAACCTTAAGGTTGCCAGTACCATCAGATACGACACCTAAATTGTCTTCTGTAGTCAACTTGCTAGCATCAGTAATGCCACCCACTACATTAACTTGTTCGTTAAGCTTTTTCTTGATTACGGAACCGCTATCGCCACCGTATTTCATACCATCATCTTTAGTTGCCACTTGGTGGGTCTTACCGTTTTCGTCTTGGTACTTAATACGAGTGATGTTGTTCCCATCTAAGTCTGGATCACCTTTATCAACGGTAATATCCGCATTACGGCCGTCTTTGCCAGTTAAACCGATATGACCAACACCGTCTTTGCCGAACATAGATACAGCATCTTTACCGTCTTTGCCTGTGATACCTACCTTGCCGTCTGTACCGTCAGCACCGTTAGGACCAGTAATGGATACGCCGTCCTTACCGTTTTTACCAACTTTTACCTTATCAGTAGTTACGCTGTCAGCTTTGAGGTCTTTATCCATCATAACCTCTATATTACCGTCCGCATTAATTTTTGTTTTAATATTTTCGGAAGAGTAATTAGTATCAGCTTTGTCGCCTGTACCCACAACAGATACAGTTTCACCTAAGTTTTTATGAACTGGATTACCACTATTAGCACCAAAGTTCAAACCTTTTTTCGTGATTTCATCACTTAGGTTGTTAATCTTATTATCTAAAGATTTGTGAGATTTTTGCAATTGGTCTTCTGTAGCAGCACGACCGCTTGTGATGTTGTCAGGATCCCAATCTTTGTTTTCTAGACCTGTCACATAACCGTCTTTACCATCAACAGATACCTTGCCTGCCGCAATCTTACCATCTTTACCATCGATAGTTACCTTGTCGCCAGCTTTAATGGTACCGTTTTCACCGTCAATTGTTACGTTGCCAGCTTTAATAGTACCTTTATTGCCATCGATTGTAACTTTATCACCAGCCTTGATTGTGCCTGTAGTACCGTCCAACGCAATTTGTTTTGTAGCATCAGAGCCCAATGTTATTGTATCTTTTAGTTTCACTTCGTAATTTGTACCACTACCCGCCTTACTTGATGAAACTACTTCAATATTATTACTGCCGCTTACAGTTGTCTTTGCACCAGATATAGCACTATCTAATTGATTTTTATTAACTGCATCTGTGCCGTTCACACCAGGTCCTACATTGGTAATCGTATTACCGCCGTTGTTTAAACCATCTTTTGTGAGGCTTACCTTATTACCACCAGCAGGATTAATTGTCATACCATCACCGTTGATAACAGTATTATTACCACCGTTTGTGAAAGTTGTGGATGTTAATCCTTGTAATTCTTTGGCCAATTTTACATTTAATGTACCATTACCGTCAGATACAACGCCAATATTATTGTCGGATAACTTAGCTGCATCAGCACCACCTTTGATAGTTACGGTATCACCTAATTTTCTGTTGCTTACAGCACCAGTATCACCAGCGAAATTCAAACCCTTATCAAGAGTCTTATTAATATTCACGATATCCCCGGCATTTTTCGCAATGTTTTGTTTATTATCGGCGATGTCCTGCTTGTTTTTATTGATATCATTCTTATTATTAGCGATATCTCCGGCATTTTTATCAATAGCGGACTTATTCGTGTTAACTTTATCGTTAACCTTCTTCAATTGATCTTCAGTAGCGCCACGACCAAATACAGCTACAGGATGATCTACATCCCAGTCCGTATTGGTAAGACCTGTTACATGACCTGTAGTGCCGTCCACAGTTACAGGATGTGCCGCTGTCGTACCGCCTACAGTAATCTTATCACCTAAGCCAACAGTATATTCCTTACCGCCTGCTGCATTTGTACCTTCTGTTACGGTTACATTCGTATCCTTTGCTTTTACACTAGATGCCTTCGCAGTACCGCCGATAGCCTTTTGTAATTGGCTGTAGTTAACCGCATCATTAGGATTGCTACCGTCCGCCACGTTGGTAATCTTTTGATTGTTCGCATTGATACCGTTTGGCGTTACATAAGTCTTACCGTCTACAGTTAAGCCACCATTATTGATCGTTGTATTTCCGGCTGTAACACTGTCCAAACCTGTCAATGTTTTAGCTAGTTTCACATTCAACGTATCCGATCCATTAGATACAACACCAATATTGTTATCAGACAATTTTGTCGGATCAGTCACACCACCGATAATATTCGTCTGTTCACCAAGTTTACGAGTAAATTGATTAGCTGTAGCCGATGCAGCTTTCACATCACCGGCATATGCCACACCCTTATCCATCTCTGAAGTAACAGCATGCAATTGACTACCATTGATAGCATCCGTAGAAGTAGCGGAAATACGACCTGCTGCTACATTAGTAACGGTCCGTTCCATGCCTGCCTTGCCTACACTTACGGTAGATGCTGGGTTAATACCTGCAAAGTTATGTACAGTCCCGTTAATAGTTGCAGAAGGTGTCGCCACAGCTGCTGCTGTTTCAGAACCTGTACCCAATGCTACAGCACTTTCATTATCTACCTTTGTATTATTACCGAGAGCCACAGCATTTTTCGCTGTTACGGAAGCATTGTTCCCGAGAACCATAGCTCCATCAGCGGAAACATTGGAATTACTACCTACTGCATAAGAACTATCGGCTGTAATACTATTCTTATAGCCGAATGCACCAGACATATTACCCTTAACAGTACCGGCAGTAACAGTTGTAATTTTATCCTGGTCAGCACCTGCACCACTGCCGTTTGCTTCCGTCGTGGTCACAACAGTAGCGGAACCGATAGTATTTCCTGCACCAATAGCATACGCCTGATTGCCGTAAATCGTATTCTTAGAACCAACAGCAGCAGACTCTTTCCCGGATTTAGAACCGTCTTTCATATCTAAACCGACCTGGTTCGTATCACCGATAGAGGATGAACGATCACCATAAGCACCAACCTGTGTACCAAGAGCAAGAGAATTTATTCCCCAGCTACGTGCCATGATGCCGATACCTGTGCTGGCTACGCCTTTAGTCAAAGAGTTGATACCAATTGCTGTAGAGCCTGTACCATAGGCTTCACTCAATGTACCGATAGCCGTAGTTGCATCGCCGATAGCTGCTGTATTTGCATATTTACCTTTTACATTAATAGATGCCGAACCAAGAGTGCCCGCGAATTTATCTTCAATTTCCTTGTTAAAGCTCTTTTTAATACCGTTTCCTACAGCCAATTGAGGCACAGCTGTTTCCAATTCAGTACGAGCCATATCGATATCATCACCACCGATGGCAACAGATGAATTACCGATAGCTCTTGTATCTGCACCCAATGCAAGAGACTGTGTACCATAAGTTTTTGCAGTGCTACCAATAGCTACACCTTGAGCATATTTAGGATTAACAGTGCCACCAGCGTTCTTAATTTTTACATTTGTTTCCGCAGATGCACCGATAGCTACATCACCACGAGCACCGTAAGAAGCGGCATCCGCCCCCATAACAACAGCGCCAGATCCAGGATTTCCATGTTCCGTAGAAACAATACTCTTTGCGGAACGACCGATAACAACATCCCCATTTTCCAACGCTTGTGCACCATGACCGATAGCCACCGTACTTGTCGGAATATTTGTTCCTACAGTACTTTCACCGGTTGCCTTTGCACCTGTACCGATAGCAATAGAATTAGTACCTGTTGACTTTGCTGTTTCACCTATAGCAATGGAGGACGCTCCAGTGGCTTCACTATCCCAGCCCATAGCAGCTGCATTAGTTGCATCAGCTGTAGAGTTAGCACCAATAGCACGGGCACCTTGTGCTAATGCTTTTGCACCATTACCGATGGCTACGCCCCACTCACCGCGAGATTGAGAGCCGTTACCCATAGCAACAGCACCACCTTTAGACGCCTTTGCATTATTACCAAACGCCATGGATGAACCACCATAAGCACGCGCATTGGAACCGAAAGCCTGATCATTATCAAGGCCTATCAATTGATTAGCTTCATCAAATCCGGCACGTGCATTATTACCAAGGGCAAAGCCGTTCGTGGATTGTACGCGTGCTTCATTACCGATAGCTACGCCGTTATTAGCAATTGTGCGCGCATTACGACCAATAGCTACAGCTTGCGCACCTTGACCGATAGTGCTTGTACCAATAGCAATTGTATTGATATCCTTAGTTGTCGCATCATGACCGATGGCAATACCACCGCTCTTATCTGTAATACCTGGTGTTGCTGTAGCAGGGTTAACACTTACTGTAGCACCATGACCGATAGCGATACCGTTTTGGCTTTCAGATTCGGATGGATCATTTTTACCAACAGTAGCGTCTGTACCCATAGCCACACTATAGTCACCGCGAGCATTTGTTCTTTCACCTACAGCAATACCGCCGTCATTTTCTGCTGTCGCACCAGTACCTCTTGTAATAGGTGCCCCCAACGCATCCGTAGGCATCATAACGCCTGTCAACATAATGGCAACTGCTGTAGTACCTACCATTTTAGAGAATACAACCGACAAAGAGGAACGTTTCGTCATGTTCTTTGCTGTTTCTGCCACAACAACATAACAGCCCTTTGTGCGATTCCAAATCACTTTAAATACTCGATTCATTAATCTTTCTCCTTTAAAGCAAACTAACTATATCCACTTACATAAAAATCTTAGAAATAAATCGATAATCAATGAGAATATATCGATATTTTTAAAAATATATTACTAAAATACCACATATTTCTGAAAAAGTAAAATTTTTTTCATTTTATTTTCATGAAATTATACGTTTAGATTATTTCGATATATAAAAAAATATCGAGGTACTACCCACTCGGACAGTCCTCGATATTCTTATTCATTCTATTAAATTATTTTATTGAATTGTGGGCGCATTAATCGCTTTGCGAAGGTCTACTGTAGAAAGTTCGTCCATCGCAGGAGCCATTTTTTCGTCCACAGGTTTCACGCGATTATTGCCGTCTTTCATAGCTTCGTTCAAGCTGAAGATAACCATTTCATTCATGTAGAAACGCAATTCATCATCATGTACATTGGCTGTATTGCGATCCAAGATATCGATGATTTGTTGCGCATAGTCCAATTTAGCGTCTTCAGACACCGTCGCATGGTCCGTAAAGAACTGCTTGTAATCGTTGTACAAACGATCTAATGCCAAACGCCCATAGCTATCGTTTTTATAACGATGGCTTACGATGTACCAACTACGACGAACGTTCATGTAGTACAACACATTGTTGCGGTAACGCTCTTGACCAGTCATAACGCGGGAATCATCCATGATGCGCTTGCCCTTTTGGTCCAATTGGAATTGTGTGAAAGCATTCACTACGTCGCGAACTTCTTCGCTAGGCACGGAAAGGGCCACTTCTGTTTCAAGCACATTCAATGGTTCAGCCGGTTGTTCTGGCATCATCAATCGATCTTGAGCCGCATCCGCTTGACCTACCGCGCATACACAAGCAAGTGCCAATACAGGCATAAATGTTTTGAATTTCATACTTCCTCCTTATGATGAGCCGCCCCGGAAAGGGCGGCTTTCACAATCCTTACATGAGTGGTTAAGAACTCGAATATTCAGATTCGATTATTTTGTAAGACCTGCTTGTTGCATCAACAATGCGATTTGAGCTTTCATTTCTTCATTATCGCGTTGTACTTGATCGTATTTAGCAGTTAACTCTAGGTCATGTTGTTTCATACGTTCATTTTCAGCTTTTAAAGCAGTCACTTCATCCTGCAATACATATGCAGAGCTGATAGGGCCGGCTTTGTAACGTGCAGGAACCGCTTTCTTAGCGTCGGATGTACCAAATTTGTAGGATACGCCCGCATTAATCATGTTGTCATGACCGCCAAGAGATACGCCCATATGGAACATTGTAGATTCATTAGTATAGTGCGCCACGCCTACAGCTGCAGCTGTGCTGCCTTTATAGTGACCTACAGCAGCCAATACTTGAGTTGGTTCCAATGGATCATATTGTAAAGGTTTGAGGCCGGAAATAGCTGCACTAGTCGCACCTACATCAGCGATTTTACCATCCACACTACGCATAGCACTGCTCAATTGATTTACATTAACCGCATCAGTGCCATCTACACCAGGGCCAACATTAGTAATTCTATTACCACCGTTGTTAAGGCCGTCTTTAGTAAGGCTTACAGCATTACCTTGAGCAGGTGTAATTGTCACGCCGCCACCGTTCATAACAGTTGTATTACCAGCAGCATCTGTAGTAGTTACGGACTCAAGACCTTTCAAGTCTTTCGCCAACTTGATATTGTAACCATCACCAGCAGCGTTTTTCACAACACCGATATTGTTGTCTGCCAAACGGTTCACATCCGCACCGCCTTTAAGGTTCATAGTATCTCCCAATCCACGAACCACTTTACCGCTATCACCAGGTTGGTCACCTTGGAATACACGACCTGTTCTTGCTTTGTTATTGAAGTCGTCATTAACAGCTTTCAATTGATCTTCTGTTGCGGCACGACCAGGAACTGCTACAGGATTTTCAGGATCCCAAGTTTTGTTATCCAAACCTGTTACGAAGTTACCTTCTTTACCGTTGGAAGTTTGTTTCCCTACGACTACATCGCCAGCTTTCACAGTATTTGCCGTTACGGAACCGTCATTGCCGTCAATCTTAACTTGATTTCCGCCATTGCCAGCTGTAATTGTACCTGCAGAACCGTCGATGTTAACTTGTTTTGCTGGGTCTTGACCAAGAGTGATCTTATCGTTCAAGGCCATTTTGATAGCGCCGTTGTCCACGGAAGTTTTGATATTGCCATCACCTTTTACGTCGATTGTTTCGCCAAGAGGTTTCTTCACGGATTGACCATCTTCCGCTTTAAGACCAAAGCCTGTAGTTTTGATGTCTTCAATAGCTGTATGCAATTGACCACCGTTTACAGCGTCCTTGCTACCTTTAGCAACATTACCGTCAGCTACGTTCGTAACCTTCTTGCCTGCCGCATCAATGCCGTCTTTTGTTACCTTAGGACCGTTTTCGATAATCAAACCATCTTTATTAACAGTAACAGCTTTGTTGCCACCATCATTGATTTGCAAGCCGTCTTTCGTCAACTTAGTCGCTTCATTAGCGCCGTCTTTAATCGTAACGCCATTTGTATCCATCTTAGTGTCGCCTGTTGTTACAGTCTTAGCTGTTACAGTATCTACAGTGATGTCTTTTTTCAATTCTACCTTAACAGCACCGCCGTCTACGGATGTTTTGATATTCGTGTCATCACCTTTAACTTTAACAGTTTCACCAAGAGGTTTCTTCACGGATTGACCGTCTTCCGCTTCAAGACCGAAACCATTGGTTTTAAGGCTTTCAACAGCACTATGCAATTGACCGCCGTTAACAGCGTCTTTGCTATCTTTGGCAACCGTACCGTCTTGAACATTAGTAACCTTCTTGCCTGCTGCATCGATGCCGTCCTTCGTCATAGATGGACCATCGGTAATCTTCACGCCGTCTTTTGTAACAGCTGTCAACGGATTACCGGCTACATCTTTAATAGTCATGCCTTCACCGTTCACAACGGTTTTACCGTTTGCACCGTTAGCTCCGTTGTTGAAAGTAATGGAGTTCAAGTCTTTAAGGTCTTTTGCCAAACGAACATTGAGAATATTATCTTTGCTGATAACACCAATATTGTTTTCAGTCAAATCATCTTCGTTTGTTAGGCCGCCCTTAATGTCCAATTGTTCATTAAGTTTTTTCTTGATAACATTACCGGAATCACCACCGTATGCCATACCATCATCTTTGGTTGCCACTTGATGTGTATTACCGTCTTCATCAGTGTATTTAATACGAGTGATTTCCTTACCGTTGAGGTCCGGATCACCTTTTTCAACAGAAATGTCAGCGCTACGGCCATCTTTACCGTTAAGACCGATGTGACCTACGCCGTCTTTACCGGAGATGGATACAGCTTCTTTGCCGTCCTTACCAGTAACAGCCACCTTGCCGTCTGTACCGTTCGCAGTGTCAGGACCTGTAATGGACACACCGTCCTTACCGTCTTTGCCAACTTTCACGGATTCAGCTTTAAGGTTTTTATTCATCTTCACGTCAATAGTAGTATCACCGGTTTGTGCATCTTGCTTGATGAAAGTCTTGATGTTTTCGCCGCTGTAATCTTCGTCAGCTGCAGTGCCTTCACCTTTAATAGTCACTTTGGAGCCAAGCTTGTTAGTTTGTTCGCCGCCTACGTTAGCATCGAATTTCAAACCTTTATTAGTTAATGCGTCCGCACTATCTTTGATTTTGTCATTCAAGTAGTCTACATTAACCGCTTCGCTACCATCGTTGCCTGTAGCATATGCCACATTCGTTACGTGAGTACCGCCTTGTTTATTGTTATATGCAGGACCTTCGTAAGTTACCTTGGATTTATCAGGATTACCAGTAGGGTCCAAATCATACTTAACAGCACGGTCATTCAATTTATCAAGTTTGGATTTAGAAGCAACGTCTTTGATAGTAACGGTTTCTGTTTGATTTGGATGATTCTTATCTTGTACAGTCAACGCTACATCGCCGTTCGCATCCACAGTGTAGTCTCCATTGGAGCCTGCCGCTTGATTTCTAATCAAACGATAATCAGTGGAGTTAGCACTTTGAGCATCCAACGCTTTTTTCAATTGATCTTCTGTTGCCGCACGGCCGGATACAATCTTATTTGCATCCCAATCTTTATTATCAAGGCCTGTTACATAATTGCCTGTTTCGCTATCACCAGCTGCATTGTTAACAGTTTGACCACCCATAGTAGCACTGCCTGCTTTCACAGTCTTAGCGGCTGTTACGGAATCAAGATTTTTAAGGTCTTTCGCCAATTGAAGTTCCAATTTGTCAGTGCCATCAGCTTTTACGTTGATATTGCCAGATGCGCTCTTGAATGTAGTAGACTCAGCTTCAGTTACGCCTTCACCTTGTACTTTCACCAAGGAGTTCAATTTTTGTTTATTCACGGTACCAGTGTTGTTACCAGTGAATTGTAAACCGTCTTCCATAGTCGCAACTTGGTGCTCGCCGTTGCCGTCAGTGTATACGATACGAGTAAGACCATTTGTACCGTCTACATCTTTTTCGCTTTTAACGCCTGTAGCAGCATCGTTGTAACCAGGTTTCACGGACAAGTCGATACCATTAGTACCGTTCACGCCGTTCGTTCCTGCAGGGCCTGTCAAGCCGATGTGGCCTACGCCGTCCTTACCGGAAATAGAAACTGCTTCATTACCGTTTTTATCAGTAACAGCTACCTTGCCATCTGTACCGTTCGCTGTGTCAGGACCTGTAATGGATACGCCGTCCTTACCATTTTTGCCAACCTTCACAGATTCAGCCTTAAGGTTTTTATTCATCTTCACGTCGATAGTCGTATTGCCTGTCGCCGCATCTTGTTTGATGAAAGTTTTGAGGTTTTCACCGCTATAATCAGCGTCAGCAGCAGTACCTTCACCTTGAATTGTAACAGTGGAGCCTAATTTGTTAGTTTTTACGCCACCTACATTAGCATCGAATTTGAGACCTGTGTTAATCAAGTCATTCTTGGTATTCGTAATTTGATCGCCAAGGTCTTGTTTTACTTGATGTAATTGACCGCCGTTTACAGCATCTTTAGAACCAGCTGCTACGTTACCATCTTTCAAGTTAGTAATTTTTGTACCGTTAGGACCTTCCAAAGTTACTGTGTCATGGCCTGTGTTACCGTCATATTTTACGGAGCGGTCTTTTACTTTATCGAGTTCAGTTTTGGACGCAATATCCTTAATCGTTACAGTTTTAACATCACTGGATTTTTCGTCTTTTACCTTCAAGTCAACTTGATTGTTTTCAACTTTATAAGAGCCGTCTACGGCGTTATTCGGATTAGCAATTAAGCGGTAATCTGTAGCACTTGCATTAGATGCTTTCAAAGCATCGCTAACCTTCTTAAGTTGGTCTTCTGTCGCTGCGCGTCCTTCTACATATGTAGGATCTGAAATGTCCCAAGTTCTATTATCTAAACCTGTTACAAAGTTACCAGTTTGGTTGCCACCTTTTTTATCCGCTACCGTATGGTTACCTACAGTGGCAGTGCCTGCTTTCACAGTGTCGGATGCCGTTACAGATTGCAAGCCTGTCAAGTTTTTCGCCAATTGCAATTTTAATTTTGCATTGCCATCTGCACCGACAGCTGCAGAGGTAACACCGATATTATTGCCTGTAGCAAGATCGGAAGCGCTTGTTACGCCACCTGTGATGTCCACTTGTTTATTAAGTTTAACATTGGATGTAGCACCCATGTCGCCTTTGAATTTAAGACCGTCGTTCAAGGTTGCCACTTCTTCGTTAGAGCCATCAGGTTTTTGGTATGTAATACGTGTTGTAGTCGTGCCAGGAGCGCCGTCTACACCAGGTTGACCGTCACGAGTAACGGAAATGTTAGTTGTTACACCATCTTTACCGTTGATGCCGATTTTACCGTCTTTACCATTTGCACCAGTAGCAGTAATCGTTTCTATATTAAGGTTTTTACCAAGTTTCACATCAATTGTGCTGTCGCCGTTAGCATCTTGAGAGATTTCCGTAATGATATTAGAGTTATCCCCTTTAACTGCTACTTTGGAGCCCAATTTATTTGTTTTTTCACCGCCTGTATTAGCGTCGAATTTAAGACCCTTATCAATAAGATCTTGTTTAGTTGTATCAATCTTATTGTTTAAATCATTTTTAGTATTTGTAATTTGGTCACCAAGATCCTGCTTAACTTGATGTAATTGACCGCCGTTTACAGCATCTTTAGAGCCAGCCGCTACGTTACCATCTTTCAAGTTAGTAATTTTTGTACCGTTAGCACCTTCTAATGTTACTGTGTCATGGCCTGTGTTACCGTCATATTTTACGGAGCGGTCTTTTACCTTATCCAGTTCAGTTTTGGACGCAATATCCTTAATTGTCACAGTATTAACTGTACCGGATTTATCGTCCTTCACTTGTAGATCAACTTTATTGTTATCAACCTTATAAGAGCCATCTGCCGCATTGTTCGGATTAGCGATTAAACGATAATCAGAAGCACTTGCGTTAGCCGCATTAGCCGCTTTTACAGCATCGCTGACAATTTTAAGTTGATCTTCTGTTGCCGCACGTCCGGACACGAAGGCAGGATCAGTTAAAGTCCAAGATTTATTATCTAAGCCAGATACAAAATTACCATTTTGAGTAGCTGACTTATTGTCTGTTACAGCTTGGGTACCCATAGTAGCAGTACCAGCTTTTACAGTTTTTGTAGCAGTTACCGTATTAACATTGATGTCTTGACCTAATGCAACCTTAATTGTTGTATCGTCACCAGTTTGTGTAATTGTAGTGTTGATGTTAGTACCATCGCCGGCTACAGTTACCTTGGAGCCCAATTTATTTGTTTTTTCGCCACCATTATCAGCATCGAATTTAAGACCTTTATTAATAAGCTCTGTTTTTGTATTATCAAGCTCTGTTTTAGACGCGATATCCTTGATAGTTACAGTTTTCTTATTCGCAGGGTTTTTAGCATCTTGTACAGTCAAGTCAACCTTATTACCGGATACAGTGTAGGCCTTATCAGCAGCACTGCTATTTTCAACTAATTGATAGTCAGGAGCATCTACGTCAACTTTATATGTTTTATATGTACCGTCAGTACCTTCTGTAATCGTTGTGTTTTTACCAGCAACAACTTTAACTGCTTTTTGAGCTTCATCACGGATAACGGATTTACCGCCGTCCGTAATGTTGGACAAGTCAGTTTTTGCCACTTTAGTTGGATCTACATCTACAGTGTAATTACGTACACCACTTGCGTCAGGTTGGCCACCTGAAAGTGTCATTAAACCACTAGTACCCAAGGATACCTTTGTATCCATGCCATTTACAGTATATGTTTTTTGACCTGTAGTAGGATCTACTGCAGGAGCCCCAACAGTTACATTATTACCGGCCTGTACAATAGTACCTAATGCAGTAATATTCTTTTTACCAGCATTGGTAATATTGGATAAATCTTGATTTGCTGCGTTATCAATCTTCTTCTTAGTTGCATCAGTCAAAGCCACATCGATTGTTTGGTTGTTAACAGATGTCGTAACATAAGAGCCGTCGCCTTTTACAGTCAATGTTTGGTTGTCCAATAAAACGTCATTTTTACCGCTGTTGCCGGCTACTTTTAAATTAACATTGCGCAATTGTGCCACATTAACAGCGTCAGTATCAGCTGTACCTGCAGCTACGTTTGTGATTTGACGAGTTTTTGTACCACCGTCACCTACGGACACCGCACCCATAGTGGATGTCAACGCAGCGCCTGTCAATCCGCTATATCCGTTTGTACGGCTGTCTGCAGTTTTAACATTATAACCTGCTTTACCGGCCGCAACGGAAGCAACGGAATTCGCACCCAATGCAACGCCGTCATCTACGCTGGATTTAGCTTTATAACCGATAGCAGTACTGTTTGCATTAGCTGCAGTCGCATCAGCACCGACAGCTGTAGCAAAGTTACCTGCTGCAGAAGTACGTACACCGGCTGCTGTAGCGTTATTGCCTGTAGCACCTGTGTTATCGTAGTTCGCATCGGCAGATGTGCCTTTAGCACTGAAGAAATTCGTTTGTGCCGCTTCAACAGCTTCTTTTACCGTATGGTATGTGCTATTCTTGATATTGAAATCAGGCGCTTTATATGTAGAACCATTCGCTTCATAGCCCGTATAAGTAGGACCTGCGATGGATTTTGCCAAATTACTGTTTACAAATTTTAATTGTTTTACATTTGTTGCGTCAGTATCGTTTTCACCACCTGCTACGTTGATGATACGGCGTTCAGAACCTACGTTACCTACTGCAACTACACCGTTTGCAACATTGTTATTTTGTTGGTTAGTAAAAGCAGAGTACCCATTAACCAAGGTACCTCTTACTTCCGTACCAGCACCTAATGCCAAAGAGTTATTGGACTCAGCCTTAGCATTTGTACCGATAGCCATGGAGTTAGTACCTGTAACAGTAGCACCAAGACCGATAGCTGTCGTATTAGTATTGTTCGCTTTTGCTTCTTTACCAATTGCAATCGCACCATCTTTGGAGGCATTAGACGCACCGCCAAGCGCAAGCGCATCTGCACCTAGAGATTTCGCATTACCCCCTAATGCGATGGAGTTGGATTTAGTTGCTTCAGCAGTACTGCCCATAGCGATAGCATCAGCACCTGTTGTTTTAGCCTGATTACCCATAGCAAAACTGTTTGCACCACTTGCAGTTGCACTTTTACCCATCGCTACCGCATTTTGTGCGGATGATTGCGCCGTATTACCGATAGCAAAGGCATTCTCTGCACTAGCATTAGCACTATAACCCATAGCTACCGCATTGGCACCACCCGTACTGGATGAAGAACCGAATGCCATGGAGTCAGATGCAGCAGTAGATGTTCTCGCCTTTGTCCCGAATGCAAGGGAACGAACACCTTCTGTTACGGTATTACCGTTGGCATTATATTGTGCACTAGGAGTACCATGTTGTTGACCAGGCAATTTTATAGTTTCTGCCGCACCAATGGCAATAGATTGATCTGCTTTTGCCGTAGCAGAATAACCCATGGCAAAACTACCGTTGCCCTTTGCCCAAGATGCAGTACCTAATGCTGCAGAGAACTCACCTTCTGCAGCGGATTGACGCATCATAGCCAAGGAGTTAAATCCGCTCGCCTTTGTAGCTGTACCAAGAGCCATAGCAGATGGAGATAAGGCTTGTGCATAATGTCCTAAAGCAAAGGAAATACCACCTGTAGCTTGAGCATAGTTACCAATCGCTAAACCAGAGTAATAGTTTGTACTACCTTCTCGTATATTTGTATTGCTACCGATAGAAATACCGGAGAACATATTTGTTGTATAATTGCTGCTATCATTACTATTATCAAATGGTTTTAAATTCCCTGGATTTTGATAGTTGTATAAATAACTACCATCACTAGACTGTGGTTTGCCAGTAACATACCCAGCACCATTTACACCATCAATAATCATAGCAGTATGATCGCCGGCCGCATAAACAGTAGAAATATTACCACCCATCAATAATGCAGCCACCGCCATAATCGCACTCATGCGTGCCCAGGTTGTACCGCTTTGTATGGATTTCACCTTGCCGCCACCTGTTTTTACGATTTCAGATACTACTACATAGCATTTTTTTGTCTTACTCCAAATGACATTATAAATTCGATTCATAATTATCCTTCCTTACCAAAAACTTAGTAAAACACAGCACTTGTGTTTCCTCATATTGCAAACAAAATAAAAAGAAGAAGCATAACGATTAGTTATCATCTACACTTCTTGCACAGAATAATAGTATTCCAAATTACGATTCGAATACTATAAATATTTATGATGTATCATCATATACTCACCCACGGCTATACAATATCAAAAAATTTCTATCTTGTAAACAACTTTTTCATCTTTTCTTCATTTTTATCGTTTATTTATTTTATATTTAATACTTTTTAATTTTAAGAAATAGAATCTTCATCT
>ERZ1674165.114-NODE-114-length-15249-cov-3.143609_pt1 | contig 15249 bp, 30 predicted proteins | sample MGYA00581302_ERZ1674165 | MGnify/ENA primary metagenome ERZ1674165 (study PRJEB41354, sample SAMEA4873305) | human saliva metagenome | biome: human-associated habitat [ENVO:00009003]; feature: mouth environment [ENVO:08000002]; material: saliva material... | reverse complement strand
GCTTTGAAATGAGTACATTTATAGTTTCTTCTTTATATTTCTATTCTCCTATCTCTTTGTGGTACAAGCGTAATGTTTCTTTCATACGACTTGCAGCTTTTGTTGCTTGCTCTTCAGTATGGAAACTGTTGTAGTTTTCTACATGCAATTTATTTTTAATACTATCACGATATATCGTGTCATTAACCTCAAATGTTGAACTGATGTAATAATATTTATCATCTTCTTTTGGCTCCCACCAAATCCTTTCTACTCGCTTTTCTTTTTCATTCCACTCTAATCCGTTTTCTTTCATCTTATAAAAAAGGAATTGTTTTTCTTCTTCTGTAGCATGTCTTACATTTTGCTTAACCCCACAATATTTCATAGAATTTTCTGAAGCAACATGAATTCTACTGCCAGAAAAACATACATAATAGCGGTTTCTATAATCTTCTGGATCTGTTTTATTTTCCCTGAATATAAAGACTATATCATTAGTAAACATTGAGGTGAGAATATCTCCATCCTCAAAGTTTTTCTTAAAGACTATCACATTGTCTTTAATTACTGGCACACATCCTTCAGGGATATTAATGCTATCTCCTTCTTTTAATTCTTTTGTTTTCATATTTATTTTTGTTTTAACGTTTTATATATTTTCCAGCTATCTCAAAGAGCTTACAAAGTAAATAGCCTAACGATAGTCTACATACTCTTTTTGCTTTACGTAAAAATAAGCGAAACCCCTTACCTGTAGGTTTTGATTCCTGTTCCTTAAGTAATAAGAAACATATACACGCTGACAGCATGTAGTATATTCCATATGGAGGCTTCTCCCTCTTACGTTCTTTTCTATTTGTTATATTCATAATTATTCCCTTACTCTGATTATTTTGTTTTCAAGTATGACATTCCTGCTTTATCCATCCACTCATTGTAATGCTTTACAGCAGCATCGCCAGTGATACCCTTTGCAAGTCTGTCTTTTAGTTCTGCAGCATATACTCTTTCTTCCTCTCTCATGTCTCGTCCTATGCAATCGAGCTGATTTGAAATTTGTTGTAGCTGTGTTAATATATCTCCCTTCATTATTTATTCTTTCTATAATTAAAAATACCAGTTCTTACTCCCTCTCTACGCATGATAGAGCAAAGCATAGCAACCTCTCCCATATTTTCACATACAACTTCTTCCGCTTCTTTAATGACGTTTATCATACTGCCATTCCATTCTAACAGTCCCCATGAAATAGGAAGTTCAGCTGCTTTTATAATATTCTCTGGTGCTAAGTAATATCTCTTATTACCAAGTGCATAATGTCTATACTCCTCATTTTCTGTTCTAAATTTCTTCGCTTTGTCTTTCAGAAAGTCTCCTCGTGAGGTTTTAACTTCTATCATCATTGATTTGAAACCTGTTGTTCCCCATACATCAGGATTTTCTGCATTTATAGTACAAAGCTCTACGGCAACAATTTTGTAAGAAGACCACTCCTGCTTACGCATCCATTTTGCACCTTCACAACAGAGTTTATAATGTAAACTTTCAGTTTTACTCATATCAGTATGCTCTTAATTATCTTGTAGTATCACAAGTGTATATTATCTATCAGTCCTTATGAAACACTGATTTCTGAGATATTGCATCTAAACTAAAGTTGCTTAGTCTTTTTCGAAGTTCCTTTGCGAATACCATTTGAGCGTGCATTATCTTATCAAAACCACTACGGTCTCCCCAAAAGTAATCTTCAACTTCGTAGAGAATATCCAAGCATTCCCTTATGGACAATTCTTTGACACCTACGGTAGGGGCTTTGTAAGTTTTAACAAACTCCTCTACATCCTTTACGACAGAAGCCTCCAGATTAACCATATGTTGTATTTCTTCAAAAAAATACTTGTAGGCCTTGGATTGAAAATCTTGGTCAACTGTCTGGGGGGACAAGCTTAAGAGCTCGCCTTTGACAACTTCCAAAGCTTTGATATAACCATCCATGTATCCTCTTAATTGGTTGTCGGATTTTCCCTGAATGGTTTTTGCATATTTTTTTAAGTGATGTGTGAAAATTGTTCTTTTCATATCTATTCTTTTGGTTATCTTATCTTTCGAATGTTAGTTCTATATTGCTATTGCCTTGGAAACAAGAGCTGCACAAAGCGACTCGCAGAGTACCCTGCTCATGTTCACTTCAACGGCATTGCCGATATACTTCTTCTGTTCAGCCTGGGTTCCGACGAGTATGTAACTGTCCGGGAATCCCATAATGCGTTTCAGTTCCTGTATGTTAAGCATTCGCATCTTTATATCCATGATTCCATACATAGCCATGAACTCCTTGATTTTTACAGTCATTTCACTGTCTGTTCTAAAAACCTTGATACCAATTCCGTTTTCCGTTGTTACAAGGTACGGGGGCATTTTATCCATCCTGGCAATCAGGGTAAAGCACGGTTTATCTACATCACCACCGGCTGATTTAAACTGTGGATTCATCAGAAAGCAATCCACAACTTTTTGTTTGGGTGTCGTTAGGACGGCAGGACATGGCGCATCAATACTTGACAGCTGTCCACCGCCGGAATACTCATTGGTCAAGAACCTGCTTGATATTAAACCCAGCCGGTCTTTTGTCGTGAGCGTAGGACATGGAGACTCAACGGAGCGATTCCCTCCATTTCCGTAGTAAGCTGTTACAAAGCAATGATGATCCTTTGTTGTAATGGTTCCTGCAGGTACATCAATCGACTGGTTTTTGGAGTATGGATCTCCACTGAAAGCCTTAGACATAAAGTTGACATTGGCAACGCCCAGACGATTTTGGCAAGCGATTGTAGGACATGGTTCATCAAGTCCCGGAGCCACATACTTGCCACTCTGGCTCATCGAATTGTATTTGACCAAGAAGGCATCTTTGCCACCTGCCACAAACTTAATGAGACCAGCGTAAATTCTTTTCAGAGTCTTTTCGCACAACGGCTTTTTCCTTGCAAAGATACTTTGTCCCACATCATGTATGTCAAGAACTTCTCTGACAGGCTTCCACTTCTTATATATCTGGAACATTCCACTATCTCCATTTTTTGAATATGTTGGAATAGGAAATGCTATAGGAAGTCCTTTCTTTGCAAATTGTCCGAAAAATCTCTTTCTTGATGTGTATGCTCCATAATCAGCAGAGTTTAATAGCTTCCAGTCATAATTATATCCATAAGACATAACTTTATTAGTCCATCGGATATAACTTCTACCCTTTAGCTTTGATATTGGATGTCCCTTTTCATCCATATCACCCCAGCTCATAAACTCTTCAACATTCTCTATTTGAATGTAATCTGGATCTATCTCTTCTATGTAGCGAAAAAGATGATTTGCAAGTGTTCTACTATCTGCATCACGTGGTAGTCCACCTTTTGCCTTACTAAAATTAGTACATTCAAGCGAAGCCCATAGAACTACTAAAGCTGCTGGATACTTTGCCTTCATTCTTCTTAAATGTGTAATAAGATTAGAAAGATTTAAAGTGCGGATATCCTCCGTAAAATGTAATGTGTGAGGATGATTTGCTTGGTGTGATGCAATGGCATTTACATCATGGTTTACACACGCAATAACTTTTGCACACGCCTGTCCATCAAACTCTGCTTGTTCAACGCCAGTAGTAGTTCCTCCTGCTCCACAAAACAGATCTATGTATAAAAGTTTAATATTATTCATCTTTATTTTTATTATTCTGTTGCTTACTTTTTCTTCTGTGTTCTGCATCATAACGATTGTGACATCGTTGACACAAGGCACGCAGATTATCGGGGTCGCAATGTTCTGGAGTATGATCAAGATGTGCTATTGTCAGAACAATATATGCTAACTTCCCAGTAAATTCATTCGTCCGATATGTATGGTTCTCAACTCCACAGAACTCACAACAATTATTCGCACGTTCAAGAATTGAAATTCTGATTTGTTTCCAATTCTTTGGATATCGTGCTTTGTTTTCTGGTTTAATTGGCATACTATTATCCTCTCGTTATTACTAATTTCAGAAGTTAAAACTAACAATCTCGTCTACAGACTCAAACTGTGGTTCCCCTAATAGTTCCTGGCATACATTGATTATATCAAAAGCCATGTCATCAGCTTCTTTATTAGACTCGCTGCCAATCTTGTCTATCATTGACTTTTTGATGAATTTTAGTTCCTTATCACTAAACTCGTCATCAAATTTACCCTCAATCCGTCGTGCTGTTATCTCAATAGTATAACCATCCTCTCGTTTGAATGACATTCTAAGTTTACCAGCATTCATTCTTTGACACTGCCTAACCATTGCATCTAATTGGTTTGACAAACCTTTATTTTCTTTCATATCAAATATCATTTATAGAGTATTATTTAATTTATCGTTTTTAATATTCATTTCTACTTTTTCTTATGTGATATTATTGCAACGTGGCAAGCTATGAAAAATAACAGTTCTAATTGTACATTTTCAACATCTAACCCCAAAGCATAAGTAAGAAGTATGAATAATAATACTGCTATATCTATTCTCACATTCATGTTATTGTATCTTTTTTAAATAACTTTCCTCTTCTTTTAAGGGTCTATTTTATCTTTTGATGCCCCTTCTTCTATTTTTATAATTTCTACTTTCAATTGCTATTTTATGTTAATTTCCACCTTGTAACCTTTATTGCGAAGATATGTGGCGATATACTCATCATCACCAATATCTTTAAGTACGTCAAAAAGGTACTCTTTTACATATTTGGCAATAGCTTTAGAAGAAGCCAATTCTATATGTTGAGATATGAACTCGCATTTCTCTGTCCTACCTAATTGATTAAACTCGTATTCTAGTCTTTTATAATCGATATCTTCAAACAGCTCAGATATGTCACCTTGATGGTAATATTCTCCATTAACACCCTTTGCCGTCCCATCACAGTAGTACTGCCTTAGTTCTACTACCTCACCTGTCTCTCTAAGTTTTGCTTTCATAATTTAAATGCTATTTGATTAGTTCTGGGTTGTCGTGGACATTTCCGATAATGCGAACACTGAACTCACGCATCATATATCCCATATCTGTTGTATCTATTGGTGTAGGGCTGAATTCGGACTGCATTCTAAAAGCACCATCATAGTATATCACCTTTGCTTTTAGTTTCTCTCCAATGATGACTACATCCCCCTCAAAAATTTTAACACCGTTCTTGTCCTTTAGCCCAGTGCACTGACCAATGGTGTTTGGGTGCACGCGATAGAAACTGTATGCCTCTTTCCATGATATCGGTACACAGACGCTGATACAAGGCACATTACTCGGTGCCGTTAGCCCATAGTTGAATAATTTCCCGTAAAGCCATATGTCCATGCCGATAGACTTTCCTCTAAATAATATTTCTCTGCTCATGATTTACTATTTTTATTTATTGCAATCTTCTTTTTCTTTTTGTAGTTGTTTATAAGTTTGCAAAACTTCTCTTAAGTACGACATATTTTCATTGACTTTAATAATCCACTTTTGAATACGATAGAGGATAAACAATAATGATAGCCCTATTAGGATCAAGGAAATTAATCCTACTGTATAGCCAACAGCTACTTCCTCGACATAGCTACTTAAAAGTAATAAGCTACTCATCTTACCTTTCTCCTTTCTTCTTTTTCTTTGTTTGTAATACTATCATCCATTATGATTTCTATGAAAGCTCTAAGGATATTCTTTTTATTCTTAACGCAATCATAAAGTCCTGCCTCTTTTACAAGAAGTATCATCTGTTGTATAGTTGTGTAGACTGCCCATAGCAGCATCACAAGAAATATTATTCTTAAAATCATGATCTTGTTTCTTTTATTAATATCTTATATCATCATCACCTAAGGTGTTCTTAACCTCGTAGTAGATACTTGCTGCCAAACCGATGACAACGGCAATAATTACAATAAGTATTATATTCTCCATGTTTTACTGCCTTGTTAATAAGTCTTTCCAATAGAAGCGGATACACTCAAAACCATCATACAAGCTGCTCATATCAACTACAGAACTGTCTTTAATCATTTCTCTGAGTGTATTAAACATAACCTCTCCACACTGGTCGTTGTGGAAATAGCAGAGTATCTTTTTATATTTCTTTGCTATTTTTCCTAACTCTGTAAATGTTGAGAAGTCCCCCATGATGTAACAGTCTGCATTATCAGTGTTTTTTTTCTGTGCAGCCATATAAGAACACCAAGCCATATAGTCCAAAGAGTCATGAAAAATAATTGCTATATCATTGCTTTTCCCTCCAGACACTATGGTCAATCCCTTTTCTCCAACTGATACAGGATATTGCATTAGACTTCTATTGTAGAACTCATAACCTTTCTTTGAGTTTTCAATACCAATCCCCCTATATTTCCTGTTCAGACTCTGAAATTCAATCACCCTAATAGGGAGATTTACGATATTCCAGTCAATCCCTTCTTCCAGTAGCTCGTCTCGAATTATTTTCTGTGACGAGGTCTGATTATGAGAAACCTTCACCTCTCTGATATTACGCATCAGAGATATTCGGTACTTTTCTAAATTCTTCATTCCCACATTAATTTAAGTTCATATTTAGAGCAGCTTATAAAGAAAGACTAAAGTGTCAAGTTTAAATCTATCCTTATGTATTTTTACATACCACTCTTGTTTATTTGTTTTGTCAAAGTAAGTTATTGGTATAGGATAAATCCTTGCCTTAAGTCGTATCAAAGTTTTTATTTGTCTCTTAATTGAGTTTGTACGTTACTGAGTTTGTGACTCTACTATTTCCCAAAGCTCTTTTGAAGTTCTCCCCTCAGAGAAGAAATCACTTATATCCTTTGAGCTTTTATCACCTGATAATGGTAAGACAACTCTACTTGTTTTGTAAGCCTTCCATTCTTCCACTCGTAGTGATGATTCTCTTTTTCCTGTCTCGTCGCAATCATAGAGAAACACGATATGGTTAAACCTCTTACTCAACTCTTCTATCATGGAAGGTTGCAGATGTGCTGTTTCGCTATTTAAGCTTATTGCATTAAAGCCGTGAGCAGCCAAAGACAAAACATCCTTTTCTCCACCTGTTATAAAAACATAGTTTCCATTTTGTGGAAGTTGTTCCCAACCAAAAACGTATGGTTTAGGGAGTTTTCCTGCGTATAGAAATCTTACAGGTGATTTTGGCATATATATTTTTATTCCTTTTCCTCTATTGAAAAGATAAGCGAAAGCAGGCTTTGCTTTTCCTCCGTACACATTATATTCTTTACCGTTCTCTTTCTGGAACTTACAAGAATATATGCTCCTTACATTATACCTATCCAGAGTCTTTCTGTTTATACCGTACTGGCTCCAGAACTCTAAATCTTCTGGTATAAAATTTTTATAGGCTGGAGAAAAAGATACTATGTTCTCTTTTTCTAACAATGTATTTTTTTGAACTCTCCAGGTTGGTTTTGGATTGTTGTTATAAGCTGCTTCTCCAAAGATGCACAATCCCATTTCACTATCAATCTTCTTCAATATCTCAACAAAAGAAGTTTTTGTGTCTAAATTGAAAATTCTACCAGCTATGGTAAAGCAGTCACCAGACCATTCAGAAGAGCCATAATCCTTCATATAGAACCTGTCACCAGCACTTTCCTTGTGTAAGTATAAGTGACAGCTTGGATTACTATCTTCACGAAATTTATTTAGAAAGTTTTTCTTTCTAACAGCTTCTCCGAAGAAATGTTCGAAGACTCTGAGTCCACCATTTGTCCTCTCCAGTATTTTTTCAGCCTCTTTCATGTTTATTGTTTTAAGTTTTTAGTAAGGGAAAAGGAATTTATGTGGATATACTTTCAATCCTCTATCAGAGAAGAGGATTTCTCCTTGTAGTTTTAGGTAGCATATTCTTATCATATCATTATTCCACAAATTCTTATTATGAATTGCGATATACCCTTTTCCTGTTCTTTGTCCCTCTGTAAGATATATTGTTTCAGAGGTCTTATTATTCCTCTTTATATATCTCTTACATTTCTTGACAAACTGTTTAATTTCTTCATCAGAGGAGAAATAATAACCTTCCATTTTTATCATTTCATTGCCCATTGGCTGTAGCCATGAAGGTATCCCAGCACTTATATAGACATTGTATACAATAGTCATGGTTCAGGCATTATTTATCTTTCTTTCTATAAATCTTTGCAGAGCACTCTTCTTGTAGTAAACCCTCTTTCCTACTTTACAGCGAGGTATCTTTTCACCTAAATTGTATAGGGTTCTTTTTGCCAGATGCAGAAACTCTGCTGCTTGATCTATCGTGAGGTAAACCTCATTTGGATCAACATCCGTGTTTGGCGTGATAACCAAGATTTCTTGGGCTATCATTTTTGCATCCCTTCTTGTTAGCATAAGCCTTTACTTTTCTCTTGTTACAATTACCGTCCTTGTATCTCTGTCAGATCTAACCATGTACTTACGGTCTAATGACATACTGATACCAGAAGCTGCACTTCTTACTGATAAAATCTTCTCCATTGGAAACGCAATCGTTTGTCCGATTTCCATATTCCTTAATGGTCCGCTAATTTTAATACCCATACTTAATATTTATTATTTAATACTTATTATTATGCTGCAAAGATAGAAATAATATTTCAAAATATGAAATATAAAATGTCTTTTTTTGAAATAAAGTTTCAAAATATATCATAACAGGTTGAATATCAATGATTATCTTTAATATTCAAATAAAGATTAATAATATGTTTACAGAAACAGTAATAAATAATATTCGTAAGATAATGAATGATAGTAACTTAACACAAGCTGCTATGGCATCTTACATTGGTATTTCACCTTCTCAGTTTAGTAAGATATTGAGTGGTACTGTTCAGTTAAGCCTAAATCAACTTTCAAATCTTGCAACTTCCCTTTCAATTCGAGAAATTGATATAATAACATATCCAGATAGATATGTTTCTGAAGATTATATTCCTTCAGATTCTCCAGAGGTTTCCTTACAGATTAAACTAAAAAAAGATAAGAGAGATCAAGTAATGCGCCTTATCTTTGGTGATAATGATATTGAGATTTTAAATAAATAAAAAAGGTTCCAGAAATTCTGGAACCTTATGTTTTATCTAGTTTTTTTTATTAACTCATCAACAGCAGATGGAATAAGCTCTATAGATGTTGTTGTTTTCATTTCATCTTTCGTTAATTTTTCAAACATTTGTTTTGTCACCTTTTTTCTTATAATCCACCTTTGTATTATATTATAATTATCATCATGTAACCATAGCTCCCACCCTTGACTTGTTATATAGTTAAATGCAGCAACTGGAACATCGAATGTTATTATATTTCCTTCTCCGTCTTTCATGGCTTCTAACCCGAGAATGACATTTTTCCCCAGAAAAGGAACATATACATCTTGTCCTCTTGTAATATCTTTAACTCTTGTAACGCTAAAGTCTGTATAATAATACACCATTTCTGGTGTAGTCTTAGCAGTTGTCACTTTATTCTGTGCATTCGCTACCACTGCCATTGTTGCAATAGCTATTATTAACATTAACTTTCTCATAACTTATATTGCTTAGTTGATTTATATTTTGTCGACCAGAGTACAGACTATCTACGAAAACCTCTATGTGGTTTGACTTCTTTGTCGCCCATAGAAAGTTTGTAGTTTTCAATTTCTTCTTGTAAGTTCTTAGCGTGTTCCTTAAACATGAAGTCCAAGAAAGGAGCTTCGCTTTCTTCCTCCTGTGAGGTTTTTAATGCTTTTATATATTCAGCCTTATCATCTTTTACAACTTTACTTGGGACTAATCCGAATTCGAATTGAAGATGATTCATAATCAATCTCGACATTCTTCCATTGCCATCTACCCAGGGATGTATCGTAACAAGTTTCAAGTGAGCATAGAAACTCAATTTATACTGTTCGTATATATCAGGACTTTCTAACAGTTCCTTCCGTCTTTCATTAATCTCTTTGCAGAAATCTTCCAACTTCTGTGGTACTTTCAGGTAATTCATATATGTTTTTCCACCAGCACCAGCTGTAACATTCACAAGGCGTAAGTCACCTCTTGATGAGTCAAACGAACCACCAAAGCCATTAACTTCTCCACCTGTTCTTCGCATAACAAGTGCAGCTAAATGTTTAAGTACACCAACAGAAATCGGCGTATGCGCTTTAGCTAACTCCATACTTCTCTCGTAAGCAGCTTTTAAGTCAAGGTTCATATTTTGCTCTATGATGCTTTTTCCTTTGGCTGAAAGTCCTTCGTCAAAGAGCAGCTGATTATCAATCTCTGTCATTGTTGATCCTTCAATGGCAGTCGAATGAGTTACGATTGAATATAGATAAAACTTGTTATAGTCTATCTGTTTTTGGAAGCCTAACTTGTTATGTTCTTCCAGTATGTTTATGAAGTCTTTTTTATTCATCATCTTCACATAAGAGATATACGACCTAATTATCAACTCTCCTGTTTAATATATATCTTCAAAAATTCTATTAAATATTTAAAGTCTAAATCTTCTTTTTTGATCTTCAGATAAGAATGGACTTGATTTTGTTAATCTTAGTATGTTATTCAAATCTTTTTCTAATATGACTCCTCTATCTTTAGCTTTTCTTGCAATTATCTTTTTCTTATTTATTTGAAAGAGCTCACTACAATCCAAAAAGCTATTATACTTTAGTAATTTTGGATAATCATCTTTTGATAGTATATATTGATATTCCATCATTACATCATTATTCTTGAAGGGTGATATCTTAGAATTAATCAGATATGCTCCGTATATATCTCCTTTAGATGTTACGCCAATTATTACGATATATTTTCTCCTTGTTTCATATTGCCCATTCAAAGTAATACCATCATTTTCATCAAGTTCCATTTCGACAATATCTCCTTTAGATAGTCTAACAGGACTTTTAATTCTATCTTCATTTTCTATCTTTTCTCGTAACTTAGATAGATTTTCTTGAACATCATCAAACATTATGCAAGTGCCTTTTTAAGAACTTGTTTATTTCGAATATACTCTATCATATCTTCTGAAGCACCACCAGAACGTGCTATATCGATTAGTGTGAAAATGTCTTTTTCTGGGTCGTCCTTCATTTTTTCAATGATAGAATTATAGACCTTATCATGAGTCATTTCCGAAAGTTTCTTAGAGTTTATGTTACCATATTTTTTTATAGTATCATCCAATATTTTCATATCAATAAAAGTAAGTAAATCAGTATTACATTCTTGCAAAGCCGTTGCTTTCTGCTTCACAACTTTTATTGATTCACCAAACTCCTTTAACTCATCACACTCATCAAATTTATCTCCATTTTCTATCATCTTCAACACTTTATATGTAAGAGTTGGAACAGGTCCACGATCTCTTGCTTTGAAAGTGTCATCAAATATAGTTTTTCCGTACGATACGAGTGATTCTCTTTGTGCAAAGTATAAAAGTTTTGAGAGTTTTATGTAGTCAACTCCTTTAGGCATATTATTTAGTACATATAGTACAACAGCCTTAATCTTTTTAATCTGCTCTGTTGTTTTCATCTTACTTCTATTTTTATTGTTATCATACTTAGTAATAATAACAAAATAGACTATACCTGCATTTTAATAACGAATTAAACGCTTTAAACTATGTCTGATTATAAACTCTGCCCATGATCATGAAACCAAGCAGGGGCATCACGATAATTCGTGTCCTTTCTTCTGTAGCTACTTTTAGAGCTACTACTCTTTTTGTATTTCTTACTCTGCTTTTTCTTATTATCACCAGTTAAGGCATCATACACCTTATAACCTACATAAGCTACGAATAATGTTGTTAAGTCCATAATTACTCCCTTTCTTTTATTTGGTTAATAGTTCATGTTTCTTTATTATGTCACAAATATATTTCGACAAATTTTTAGGTTTGACTTTATCAAGTATAAGTTTTGTTTCATGATCCAAAGAAACAGAAATCTTCTTTGTAATGCGTCTTATCTTCCTTTTAGGAATATTTCTTTCCCTTAGGATACGGTATATAGTTTGTTCTGATGCTACACCTGTCATTTCACAGATCTGTTTTATGGTGTATTTCTCAGACCTATATAGTCTTACGACCTCTTCCTCCTGTTCTAAGGATATTAATTTCATACTAGTAGAATTTTTGTTTCCAGGGCATTTATAATATTCATGAGCATATCTACTCCTATATTATATCTACCTTCCTCAATTCTTATAAGATTAGTCTCAGATAGCCCTGTCTTTATTGCTAATTGTTCTATAGTAATTCCTTTTTCTTCTCTCTTGTGTGAGAGAAGTTTACCAATTTGTTTTCTATTTTCGTTTCTGCTCATTATTACAAGGCATCGCCATATAAGAAATCATCTATTTCACGATCAGCAGCCAAGTCTTCTTCCTTCCTTTCTTGTGTTGCAAGAAAGTTCCAAAGCCTATCCAGAACTGCTCTTCTCTCCTCTTCTGGGATTTCTTTAGAAGGATCAAGCCAGTTAATCTGGCAATACTCCTTATTGAAATCATCTGCACATTCCATCTGGAATGCTGTATTGTCTGGTATCAATATAAAACATCTTGGAAAGTCCAGGTGCAATAATCCTATTTGTTCCTGGTGGTCTACGATATTATCGCAGACCCAACAGGAAGTGTAATCATTTATATCTATCATTTTATTTCCAGGTTAAGATGTAATCCACCAGTTGCAGATGGTACGGTATAATCCTTTGTGTCAATATATTCTCTATCATCGACATTCTTTAAGAAAAAGTATGTTCCACTGCCGTTAGCCTTTAATATTTTAAAGTTGTCTGTTCCAAGTTTTTTCTTAACGACTTCAAGAACAGCTCTCCCGAAAGAAAGAGACCCTAAAGCCATACTTTTATAGCTTCTATTACAGTCATGGAAGCCTCCATATATGCCTCCAAGAATCTTCTTCTTAGAAACGATCAAGCGATATGTTCCAGCACCTTTATAGATGCTAAGCCAATAGCGTCCATCCTCATCCTTTTCATCTTTCGGATCACACCATGAAATAGCTTTTTCAGCTTCCTCCATTTGTGATGGTATACATTCTTCGATGATAGCTTTCCCTTCCTCTTCTGAAATCTCTACTTGCTGTAAAGTGTAGTTTTTAAGTTTGGGAAATAGCTCATATCGCATATATCCACTCCTTGCAAGAGAAAGGGCTGACACCCACTTCTCTCCGACCTTAGAAAGATAAATAGTTTCGACTGGATAAGCAGATTCTTCAAATAAGAATCTTTCGATTTTTATAACATCACACTCAGAAGAACGTTTGTCAAACACCTGGATAGTTTTAGGCAAACCAGCCATTCTTGATATGGTCTTGTTTCCCTTGAGGAATGAAGTGTAATTTTTCATATTTCTGATGCCGCTTATAGGTTGCCGCCCTGTTCTATATTATTAATATCTCTGTTACAAAGGTAGCATTTATTTTTCATTAATCAAAGTGTTTTCCTACTTATTTTTGATATAATATAGTTAAATATTGTAAATATATATAATACAATATATTGAAAATATCGTATATAGTTTATATTTACGTATAGAATTATACAGCTCACAGTAAAAACTGAAAAGAGCTGTATAATATCTGGAATGTTTATTTTCTTTTCTTTGGAAGAGACCAACCTCTTAATTTTGCAACAGTTTGATTAAATTTCATCCAAATATCTTCATCTAAGAACTCAAAGTGCATTGTTCCTTTTTTGAAAGCTTTTATACGGAAGAAGTTCCATTCATACCATGTGCCCCAGTTCTTCCTGGTATCGTTGATAAATCTGTTTAACCCTATATGTTTATCGTAATCGGTTCCAGTGATGTAACATAATGCTTTAAGCACATCTTCTATTTGTTGTTCGTGGTTTGAATAGGAAAGGCGTACATAATCTGTTGGGTACCGACTATCATAGCTTGTCATATAGGGAACTATGAATTTCTTATTTACCATATAGTTTGCATTTGTCTTCCACTTCTCGCCTGCTGTTGAATTATCAGCAGAGAAAGAACAGATTGTGTCGAATGCCTCTTCAATAGCTTTATCCATTCTTTGACTTGTTGTTTGAATAACCATGTTGAGAACCTGGTAGATATTATGCATTGTAAAGGGGACGTGTGTCTGTTGTTCAACAAATCTATTAATCTGCTCACGTAGTCTCAGTGTGGCATATTTTTCCATGTTCAGTTTGCTAAAAATTCTTCTCCAGTAATACTTCTGTAATGCTTTCTTATATTGCTGTCTACTTATGCGTACAACACTATTTGAAGCATTTACAGTCACAAATCTCACTGGTAAGTATCCATCTTTTTCTCCTCCAAAGCAAGCTATAGAATTAATCTTTTCAGCAGCAGCCATTGTTTCGTCGAAAAGGCGTACAGCAGAGATATAGCGGTTAACCATATCACGCACCACATTATATTGTACAAGCCCTTCTGTCTCGTTAGCATCAAGTATATCTGCTTCATTTGAAAACATATAGTCTGCAAACTCTTCTACTCCTTCACCTTCCTTGTAGAGTTTTACCATACTAACTGTAACATCAGTGTTGCGTTCTGCATCTTCAAAGACACTGCCCAGATATTCTTCGCAACCATAAAGCTCTATTGTTTCAAGTAATTTTTGTTTAGTGCTATTATCTTGCCACCCTCGACTAACGCTATGACTATTGCATAATGCAATGATTACACATCCTGCTGGTGCTATTTCAAAAGCATGAAGAATATGTTTGATCCCTTCTGAGAATGGTGGGTTCATTACGATGTAATCAACATGGCTTACTTGTTCCGCTGTAACAGAAAGGAAATCATCAGCGAGGATTTCACATTTACCTGTCAAAAGCTTCTGTAAGTTCTTGTCTTTTTCACAGGCAATAACTTTTGCAGCACCATTTGCTTTGAGCCAGTCTACTATATTTCCTTTTCCTGCAGACGGTTCAAGTATGGTTTTTCCGATAAAGTTTTCACCCATCATCATAGTGTTAATAACCTCTTCTGGTGTAGGATAAAAATCCTGGTTATCTGTGAATAGTTTCATATTATTTTTGTCGGTATTTATCCTGTCGACTGCAGTTTTTGTTATATATTGGATTATCGGGTTTCTGGAGCTGGCAGCCTTATTTATTTTTTCCATTTCCGTCTGCCCGAGTTTTTTTTTGATGTTTCATCGGTACATCTTTTCGCCGTATAGCCTTTTTACGTCGC
>ERZ1674165.113-NODE-113-length-15378-cov-2.097109_pt1 | contig 15378 bp, 20 predicted proteins | sample MGYA00581302_ERZ1674165 | MGnify/ENA primary metagenome ERZ1674165 (study PRJEB41354, sample SAMEA4873305) | human saliva metagenome | biome: human-associated habitat [ENVO:00009003]; feature: mouth environment [ENVO:08000002]; material: saliva material... | reverse complement strand
TGCTTGGGCTTTGTCAGCTGAGCTCTAGCTGCTGTTAGCGTCTATTCACGCTAACGGTAAGCCCAGCGGCACCATAGATACCGGGAATAGTTCAAATACGTCAGTAGTTGTAAGCGACGAATAAGCAGTCCGTCATAGGAAAGCACGGAATCTACTCAGAGAATGGGCTTGTATAACGGAGATAAGCCTGATATAGTTATTGTGTGAGTAAAACTGAGGCTGAAACCTCTGCACCTGTACAGGGCTACCTCGGCTTAGAAGCTGAGGCTCCTGGGATACGAAAGTTTTTCAGGGAGGCGGTCAGTTTCGGGCTCCAAGGGGAAGCGTTGCAGTTGAGAAATCAACTGCCAAGGTAATTACACTGTTTTTTCTATCTTGAGCCGAACTTGGAGAACTCAACCCTTTCGGATAAATGCGGGGCACCACTAGCAGTACATGGTGGTGCCCCGCATTTTTGCGCCTAAAACACGCTTTGCGGATACCGGCAACACCCTGCCTGTGCTCTAAATGATGGGGCACGAAAACATGAGAGGTGAATCCGGCTAGGGATGCATATATAATTAACTCAACCAAATAATCCTCCTATACCCTTCAATCTAAAGTTAGGAAACGTAATACCCGTGAGTAATACTAGCCCTACCCCGTATGAAGACTTGCTACGGGAAATTCTTGTAGAGAACGCGGCTAATATTGCCGCTAATGCTGAGCGTTCCGACCGTACAGGAACCGGAACCTATGGCGTGTTTGGTCGGCAGATGCGTTTCAGTCTGCGTGACTCGTTCCCTCTTATCACTACGAAGCGTGTGCATTTTAAGTCTGTGGCTGTTGAACTGCTCTGGTTCCTGCGCGGTTCCACTAACGTTCGGTGGTTGCAGGAGCGCGGCGTGACCATTTGGGATGAGTGGGCTGACGAGAATGGCGACCTGGGGCGTGTTTATGGTGCTCAGTGGCGTTCATGGCGTGACCCGGACGGCGGTACGGTAGACCAAATCTCGAGGGTTATCGAATCACTCAAAACCAACCCGTCCTCGCGCCGTCACATTGTTTCGGCTTGGAACCCGGCTGAGGTGGACGATATGGCGCTACCACCCTGCCACACGATGTTCCAGTTCTATGTGAGCGAGCGCCCAGACGGGGTGAAAGAGCTGTCTTGTCAGCTGTATCAGCGTAGCGCCGACATGTTCCTCGGCGTACCCTTCAACATTGCCTCCTACGCACTACTCACCGTACTCATCGCTAACGAGGTCGGGATGGAGCCTGGGGAGTTTATCTGGACGGGCGGGGACTGCCATATCTACGCTAACCACCTTGAACAGGTGAAGAAACAGTTAGGTATCGGGCTAGACCCAGACGGTAACCCGTACCCGGCACGTGAACCGTACCCGTACCCCAAGCTGGTTATCAAGAACAAGAAGCCCTCCATCTTCGACTACGAGTACGAGGACTTTGAGCTTATTGACTATAAGCACCACCCTGGTATTGCCGCACCCGTAGCTGTGTAATCACCTAGAAGATAAGGAAACATAACAATGATGCTAATCGTAGGCGATATTACCTGGCACGCCGAAAACGTTGCCTTCTACATCAAACGCATGCACCAACTCCAGAAAAAAGTAGAGAACGCAATCCTCGACCTCGACAAGGAAGCCAAAGGCACCCCTTATGGTGTAACCGACAAGTTCGGCGTAGAAGACCAGAACCTGCTAGAAGCTATTGACCGAATCGCACACGCCGACGAAGAAGAAATGCGGACAGCGTCGGAAAATTACAACGGGTACCTAGAAAAATTCTGCACCCACAACAAGTACAGCGCACGCCGCGCAAACCTAGCCCACATTTCACTGGCGCTAGAGTGGTATATGGGTGACGCTCTAGACGTACTGCGTTGCACCTTAGAAGAATCCTCTGACAAGGGGGACGCTACCACCTATTACAGGCTTAAAGACCTGGAAGAGGCGACGCAAGAAATTCTTGACTGTTGCGAAATGGCGTACATTACAAGTTGCTCCCCCGTACCTATGCTTACCGACTTGGGTGGTAAGCTTCGTTCCGTCCTTTAGCGTGGGTAATCAGCATGACAAACACATTAGGCGCTATCTGGGCGCAAACAGATAAAGGCATTATTGGGCGTAACGGAACAATGCCCTGGAACGTCCCCGAAGACCTAAAACACTTCCAACGAACAACAGCCGGTAAACCAGTCATTATGGGCAGGCGTACCTGGGACTCACTACCCGAAGCGTACAAGCCGCTACCAGGGCGGGTAAACATCATCGTTAGTCGGTCTGTAAACGGCGTAGAACACCGTAACGGGGGTATCTGGGTGCCAAGCCTAGATGCGGCTCTAGAAGAGGCGTACAGGGCTGTTGAGAACCAAGAAACCGCCCGTGTGGGTGTTGCGGTAGAACCTGACCAGCTTACACGCGGTAAACCAGAGCGGAAATCCCCGGACTATGAAGAAGGGACGGAAGCCCAGGAACCCGCCGAACAAGAAACCGAACCGGAACAGGACACGGATAGTACCGAATCAGAGGACGAGACGGTAAGCGAGCCAGCTGAGCCGGAACCTACCCACGCAGACGCTTGGATAATCGGAGGCGGAACCCTATACGCAGAAGCGCTCACCCGCAACAACCTGCCACACTATAAGCACGTAAGCGTCATTGAGCGAACCATCCTAGCCGCTATTGATGGAACCGAAATCCCCGGCGACACCAAAGCACCAGCCTTAACAGGTGAAGCTAAGGATAATAGCGATACCGTACACCCCGCACAAACCACGTGGGAAACCGTATCGGAACAGCCCCTAAGAGTAAGTGAAAGCGGATACCTACTAGATGGACACGGGGAAATGTGTCCCGCCGTCTACACGTTCCAGACACTCGAAAGAACGCCACTCTAGCGCCCGACTACAAAAGATACCCCACATGGGTTGTAATTACTCATGCGGGGTATCTTTTGTATGCCTAATGTTTACTTGTTGTGGAACTCAACCTCGGTAAGATGCACTACCTCACCATCGCGGGCACCTAAATAGATGGTTCCTGCCGTGCAAACCTTGCCTTCAGCATCCGTAACGGTGCGAACAGCCAAAGCATTACTCTCAACATATTGAGTGTCGCCCTCCCAGGTCTGCCAGCCCTCATCCGGGCTAGTGTAAACACCTGCTTCGCGCCATTCCAGCTTACCGGGGGTAACAAGTTTAGGTGTGACGAGGGGCTTGGTTACGTTGCGCACCTCAACCGTGGCTTGTGTAGTTACAACGCTGGGGTTACACATAGGAAGCTCACCGCTAACTATGGTGTAAACGTAAGCCGACATTCCAAAGACGGCTAGAGTAGCCACAGAGATGAGGAAAAATATAAACAGGAAGTTATCATCGGTGTAATCACGGAACCTATCCCAAGCGTCTTCTACCCATTCTCGAATGTTTGAGATGCCGTCGCGAGCGCGGGTCATGTAAGAGCGACCGTGATTCATGATTGAGCTCCTTGTATGTGGGGAGGTGGGTTTCTGAGGGGCTGTACACCTAAACAATATACCTATAGTCTACCACATGTTTTGATGCATTGTAACTATTATGTGGTATCATGGCTACATGAAACAGGGGGCAAAATAGCCACCCCCGTAAACCAGTACGCCCTAACACGTAAGGAGTAGATAAATGACAGAGAAGCGATACGAAATTCTTACCGTAGTTCTTGAGACAGAGAACTATAGGAATATTGGAGGTCGAACCCAGATTGGGCGTGCTCTCGCCGTCCACTACATTAACAAGAAGAACGAGCCGGATTGTAAATTCTACGGCTACAGGAGCACCCAGTATGCTCGGGATGCCGACCTGCCCACCGTAAAAATTAAACTACACCCACACAGTAACCCGTACCTCATCGAAGGTACTAACGGGGAGCCAGACACTATCGTCCTGGGAGACGAGCACTGGAAACATATCCAGGTAAATCACGTAAGCCGCCCCTAACACACCCACCTATATCGGCAGGCGCAAAATTAGAACAAACTTTTAAGAAAGGAAACAACCTATGCTCCAACCAAATGACACGCAGGAAAACTACAAGGCGAACACAGCCCAGCACCCCGCCCTTAACGGCATAAACATTGGTGACATCCTCACCATAGCCCCACCCGAGCCTGTAATACCCGGCGAGCGCGAGCACCTCTTCCTCGTCTCACGCCTCGCACTCAACGGATGCATGGGCGACATTATTGAGATGGAAAACGGGGAAATCACCGCATCATGGGATTTGGGTGTTCTGTTTAACACCGAAGAGGGCGACCTCTGGTTCCTAAAGATAGATTCGCTAGGACTCCATTACCCATACGAAGACTGTCACCCTGTAGAAGTTACCAACATCACAAAAGCGAAAGCACCCGTTCTAGAGGAGCCGAAGAACATTATCGGCTTGTTCGACATGTACGTAGACAGCGACGGTGACACCGCCCGGTACGTATTCATTGAGGGTGACCCTGTGTGTGTGAAGCTAGAAAACGGGGACTGGGTAGATGGTGTTTACGCTTACGAGGGTGACAGGGGCGATGTGATGACGCTCCGGCGCAAGGATGGAGCGTTCGCCGGTACCCTTACGGTAACGGATGAGCCTAAAAAATGTCGCATCTGCGCTACGTCTGAGCTTAGTGATTACTCAAAGCATAGGGCAACCTGTGACGGGTACACCGAAGCTGAGGTTATCGCATACAAGGATAGCTCGGGGCGTTTCGTAGATAATGTGGAGCGGTTTCATGCTGACACGCGCACTATGAGCCAAAACACGGCGTTTGGGTAAGGCGACGTGCCTAACGAGTCTACGTTCCACATCGCAGGATGACTAATTAAGGGTGGGGCAGTCGCCATAGACTGCCCCACCCTTAAAACTGTGACACGCCTAACAGAGCGCCAGTTTTGCAGGCGAGGGACACGCCGTGTTACACTTGAAACGTGCTGGTAATCCTCATGTGGGTTCGGCATGGTTTAAAACCTTTCTAGAAGTTCATACAGAAACCCCAACCAGGCTAATGGCGGCAACGCCAAATGCGCCCTCAAACACGAGAGGAACCGCATACCTAGAGTTGGGGTTTTCTGTATCCTATGAACACATACACGCTAAGCAACAAAGCCGGGCGGTCATTGCCTCCCCAGACGGTGGCGTGCTAGAATTATGCATGAGAAAACTCCATATTTTCTCTCCTATCTGAATTGAATACTCCACATAAGAGCCCCAGCCTGCTTTTACGGTACGTTCCTGCTGGACTACACCCCCTTACATAAACGGGTGTAGAGGAACTGCTCAGGGTTGTGGTTTTCTGTGCCCCGGCGCGTGATAAAATAGGGACGATACGAGAACCTTACCGCTTGTTAAGGAAACAGGCGAGAAATAAGAAGAAGGAGAGAACATTGTGGAACAAATACATCCTCGTAGAACTCAAATTCACCGACGAACTCATGGGGAGCGAGTCAGCTAACATTAAGCTGTGGCGCGGAAACCCACACCAGCTGGGAAACGTTAAGCTTGAGTACGGAGACACCATCGTTTACACGGTAGCCGTCGTCGATGATTATGGGTGTAAGAAAGGCGTAGCCCTGATGAGCGCCCAGGTTAAAGGAACACCAGCCTTTAAACGCGCCGTGCTGAACGCTGTTACAGAGAAGCTACAAAGAAATGCAGATGCTGGGTTGCCTGCCGGGTGGGTCGACGGCAACAAGCTCACCTACACCTTCGTGAGCGCCGTCCCCGCAGGAGCAATCACCTACATGCTTATGATGCTAAGGAACCTGGCGTAAACGCCGGTCAGCTGAAACACAACTCTAGAAAGGAAAAAGAGCCATGACCAACCCCGCGACACAAAACCTGCCTCCGGAGCAACAGTACTCCCTCCACCCCATCCTTACAGAGGCAAACATTGGGGACATCCTTACCCTGACCCCCACAGAAACTAACGAGATTAACCCTATTAGCTTCCGTGTAACTCGTCTTGCATTAGACGGGTGCTGGGGTGAAGTCGTGGGTGTAGAAAACGGGGAAATTGTGTGGTCTAGCTCGTTAGGAGTACTCGTCTATACAGACAAGGAGGAGCTGGTATTTGCAGAGTTGCGTGGCTGGGGGTTTACCACCGCCTACGACACTTGCGAATCCGTAGAAATCACAGATGTGCTGAAAACTAAAACCCCTATCCCGCAACAAGAACCCCTAAAGTGTCTAACCGTATTTGAAGGGTGGCAATATAGCGATGGCAATTATTGGGACTACCTATTCATTGAAGGCGACCCCGTGTTTGTGAAACTAGAAAACGGAGACAGTGTCGAAGGCGTTTACTCCTATGCTGACGGTGACAAAATGGAGCTCCGCGATAATAGCGGGAACCAAGCGGGCACGCTTCTCTCAACAAGAGGGTACATTCATTGCCGAACCTGCGCATCCTACAAAACTTACATCAATAAGAACAGCTACACCGAACATAGGAAAACCTGCAACGGAACAGCCTGGGACGCGGTTATCGAATACAGGGACGCTGAGGGGCGGTTTGTAGACCGGGTAGCCGACTTTAGTGGAATACCGGGCACGCTATGGATGAACACCTGGAACAGGTGAGCAGGCATAATATAAGGCAATAGAGTAACACATGAAAGGAACGTAACCTTGAGTATCATAAACGCATACCTGCTCATTCTGGTGGCTCTATTTTTGCCGCTGTTCTTGTTCTACATCATCATGTTCTGGCGTGGGGCTCCACCCAGCGCGTTCACCGTGTTCATCGCACTGGATGTTACTGTTATTGCCGCGTATTTCGCGTTATGGTTCTTCTACCCGTTCGAGACGATTCTCAGGAGCGCCAAAAGCGCCGGGGAGCTACACATAGCAATAAACATGGGTACTGTGCTGGCGGCATGTTTTGCGTTCAAGGCACACAATATGAAGGCGCGTACTGTAGCTAGATGTGCCCGCCGTAGTAGCGTCGAGCAGGCGCTATGCAATAAGCAAGAAACCCCTAAGCCCCTTATCGAAAGGATACGAAATGACCGATAAGCAGGAAACCTTTTGCCGCTACCAGGACACAGGTGAAGCGCGCGAGTTTCGAGAAGCTATTAAAGAGCGAGCCGAAACGCAGGCTCCCGAGGAAGTAAGCCTCGCAGTCAATCTTATCCATGAAGAGCTGAAAGAGCTTCGCCGCTCTTGGGCTGTGGGTAATCCCGGTAGCGGAATGATGAAGCACCCGTAACCATTTCTGACACCCGACGGTTAGATGTTATCCCCCTTTAGAAATCTGTCACTAGTTACAGGTTCCTGAAGGGGGTTTCTTGCGCTAAAAAAAAAAGGGGGGGGGTATGTTTGGGCTATCCTCTCAACACCGGCAGAGCGGGTAATAACGCTGGGTTAGCCAATCATTAAAACATGTGGTAGACTATAAGTGTTGGTTCGCCAGGAACCGAGCAACCACGAAATTATCCACTACTAAAAGGAGCTGACCAATGACCATGCCCGAAAACGGCTACCCCACCGCCTGCGTTATCAAGACCTCGAAGAACGTTACCGCGCGAATGATGCTCCCCATGTGGAATCGTGAACGCCACGGATTGACCATGCCCACTAATAAGGCAAACCTGTACGAGCGAAGCCTGAGCAACCACAACCCCGTCCGTGAACTCCCCCGGTTTCAGCATGACGCTATGTTTAACCGCCCCGGAGCGGTGCTCTACAGCGGCACCTCAGTACGCCCCAAAGCTACCTTTATCGAACACCTAGGCGCTGTAGCCGACCAGCTCCAGGTAGAAAAGGTACGCAACAACCTGTACACCTGCGATAACGAGCTGGGTAAGCGCCTGCTGGGTTGCAACGCCATTATCGACAAGGCGGGCGTAGCTATCGAACAGCTTCACATGGAAGACACTGTGCTTATGGGGCATGCTTTCGCCGCGCGAACCACCCTCAAAAGCTGTATTATTGACGGTTACAGTAGCGTTTTTGGTGGTGAACATGAAGGACTCGTCACCACCGGACAGGTTATTTTGTATGACGTAAGCACCTACAGTACCCGTCTTTCTGGCAATGTCATCCTGTCCTCTGACTCAGGCAAGGGCACCGTAAATAACTACCGCCTCGCCGCAGATGGAACCGTAAACGTAACAGGTATCACCTGGGGAGTAGAATCTCCCGAGGTTGCTGACGATATGTGGAGATACGCTGTCCGAAGCGCATCCGAAAACTCGGTTACCAACCTAGATACCTTCTGCCTCAACAATACGCTCCATGAAACCAGCGACGGTACCCCCTGTAAGTGTGGTTATGTAACCCCGCTTGCGCTCGCCGGTCACCCCGTAGCAATCAGCTACCTGCTCAACCGCGCTGGTCTTACAGAATACATCCCCGCAGAATACGCAGGCATGACCGAAGAGCAGATGCTCGCAAAGCTGGAAGGTATCTACATCTACGCCAACAATCTCTACGGTGACACCCTCATCCTCAAGGAAAACGGTAAGCGCAACCACACCAGCATCCGCAACCTGGAAGACTGGAAGAACCACATCCGCACCGAGTACGGTCTGGAAGACGTTCAGGCACTCTACAAGTACCACTAAAAGCCGTAGCGGGGCACCTGTGACATTTAACAGGAGCCCCGCGTAACAATACCCCCTTACCGTTCAACACGCCTTAAAAAGGCGCACACGGCGGCTAAGGGGGTATTATAGTATGTGCAAGTAATGCACCGACGGTCGATGGCGCTTTAAAGCCCAGATGACTATCTTCATAAGGGGTGTTTACTTCCCACCCCGCAATCCGAAAGCGCCCTGCCCGCCCGTGAAAGGAACCGCTCTTGAAATTCGTGTCCACCGAAATCAACACTGATAGTCACGCCCTCATGTTCTACGGGAACGCGGAACAGTACGCTGTAAAACCCATCGAGTATATTGATGACGACTTCAAACTTATCACCTTTAAACCTGAAGGTGATAAGCGAGAAACCTATAGGGAGGAATCTAAAAAGGAATCGTTCATCTATCCACTACGATTCACCCCTGGTCAGGAACCCGGCTTAACTCGCCTAAAGTCACACCTAGTAGCTATCGGGGATAAGAGCACACTGGAACTACTGAAAAGCGCCTACGAAACCGTTGCTACCCATGCGAAACCCATCCGTTCAAGCTACCCCGTAACAGCGGCTCTACTACACTTCGCGAAGAACGAACCGCACAACATGAGCAACCAACAGTTACAAGAGCTAGAACGCCAACCTGTAACACCCGACGCTCTCAAAAACACGCTCAAGGCGCTACAGGCAGAGAACACTCGCATCCCCACTAACGACCTCATTCATTGCCACGTGCCACAACGAAGCACTAACAGATTACTCTATGGTGGCTTATGGGTACACCTGGGAGAATGTTTGCGCGTAACATTCCAAGAATCACCAAGCGAGCCGGAATTTTACTGGGTGGGCACCGAAAAATACGGTCGCCTATCCATCAACACAAAAGCGGGGGACGTGAACAATACGTGGCGAGATACCGAGCTTGAGTTTGATAGCGACTCAACAATCACCTTTTGTGATTACAGGTCGCGGAACATTAAAACCGTAGAAGTGATGCCCAGCATCTGCTCGACCCCTGCCCCCGCAACACTACCCAAGATTTACGCACCCGATAACGGGGAATGGAAAGAAGTGCCCAAATTTCCGTACATGACAGCACCCCACATCACCCAAAGCTAAGATGTGCTACCATATTACCGAAAACCACACAACAGTAAGGAATGAACCCCTATGAGTAACAATCATAACGAGCCCCGCGTGTACCTCAATGGTAAGCCCTATGACTTCTCGGAGTTTTACGCACCCGACGAGGTTAAAGGCTGGCTCACCGAAGAACCTACAAGCAAATCCGCTGGCGATACGGAAAGCGCGGCAACCAGCTCAGGCAAGCCGCTCCAGCCCGGCGACTACATCCCCAGCGAGGTTCGCGAAGCGTTCGCTAAGCGTATCGAATTAGGCGACGTAGCAAACACAGAACACCCGGTAGCACTAGATACCAAAGAGACAAACGAATAGACCCTAAATAATTACCCCCGCTCAGCTCTCATTTTTGAGGTGTATGAGCGGGGGTTTATTTATTTTAGGGCTGATAAGCAAACCAAATAGCAACAAGGATGCGCAACCCAACACGGCTCTACGCTCGGCACCCCCTTTTTTGTAGAGTACGCAAGAACTAAACAGACCCATACGCATATAGAAGGCACATTAAGAGCCCCCACAAACACGTGAGGGCTTTTCCTCCCTAGCTACTATCGGTTAATGAGCCAGAACAGCTGTAGCGCCTCCTGTGAGGTAAGCCCCGCCTCCTGTGCGCGTTCCTTAAACGCCTCAGCTTCAGCGATAGCAAGCTTAAAAATAACGTCAGCAGTAGCCATAACATTTATTCCTTTCCAATTGACCGAGCAATATTGTACCGTGACTTACAGATAGGTCGCTCCGTAAATCGTCATTCTCTGAACACGCAGAACAGGTACCTGCCCTTTAAACACGGCAAACCCCACCATCACTAAGTAGTTTATCGCGAGCAACTACAAAGCGACGGTGGGGTACACGGGCGATAACTTGACCCGCAGTGATGCTTCCTATAGCAACACTTACCGGATAGGACATAACGCTAGGAAACGCTAAATCCCCATTAAATTGTTCAACAGCTCAGCTTGCTTTGCCAGGAATCGAACCTGGGTCTTGCTGTTGATTTTGCTCTGCCACTGAGCTACTAGCAAGCCGAAAATAAACACAAACCTTACGGTGTGTTCACGTGTGCCTAGCGGGACTCGAACCCGCACGCCCGGTAACGGACACCAGCCCCTCAGACTGGCGTGTCTACCATTCCACCATAGGCACTCAATATTATGTTGTGTAAAAGCCGGGTGGGGTTACCTTCAGCTATCAATTCAGCATCCATCCGGTAGCTACTTGATAACTGAGTGTAACCTTCCGGGAAACCGTCCGGCTTCCCCGCACCCGTCTTCCCTGATGCCTTGAAACAATCCAGGCTGTTAGCGGGGCGGCTTTCTCAACCGCTTATGTAACTATACTACCACATGATTTTTCGTGTTTACAACCTGATTTTAGGTGATGTGCGCCACGTCGTTCGGGGGGGGTAGCTACAGTCGTGTCGCGCCCTGAGTTGTAAAATCATTAAAACATGTGGCACTATATTCATATGAGCTTGGGATGAGCATTTCAAGCCCGCACGCTTTATAAAAACTACCGAAAGGGTTTTAACCATGACTAACCTCTCTATCTCTAACGTTGAGTTCACCTTCACCACCTCCGACAAGTTCCAGGAGCTTATCAATGCAGGTTACAGCCCGAAGGTTATCGGTGTTAATGTAGAGATGAAGGCGCCTCACCAGCCCCTCTCTGATGCAGAGATGCGAGTTCGCTTTAATGAAACCGGCGACCTTTTCACTATCCCGCTTATCAACTATTCCTGGGCGGCACACCTTGCACTGAGCACCTACATTCTTACCCCCAACGAGGCGTTCCAGGAAATCGTCTTTAGTAAGGAAGGCGTAGCAATCCTAAACGATGTGGCGTACAGTGTTCCGAACCCCACCGAAAGCAAGTAACAGCTCATAGATTTAAACCAAAACCCCGCTACCTCAAGGAATGAGAGAGTGGGGTTTTGGTGTGCTGGGGATATTAAGGCAGGGTAGGAAACGGGGGATGTGTTAGTTATTGCCATATTTCTACTAGAGGTAGTTTTAGCTGTAATGTTTGGTCTGTCATATTTCATAAATCATTAGCACTCCGTAGCACCCTGGTGTGACTTAGGGGCTTAGAGCGTCTTGCGTGTTTACGGTATGATTAACCGTTAAACCAACTTGTACAAGTTTGTAGCTACCCGTAGCTCATTGTTGATACCCATACCTTGTGGTATGATGAGACTATATGAAAGGAGGAACCCGATGCAACTGGTAGAGAGGCATCTCATCAAGCCGAACCACGAACTCTATGCGACGCTGGATGATTTAACGTTCAAGGCTAAGAACCTTTATAATCACGGGTTGTATCTTTACCGTCAGTCGTATTTTGAGCATAAGAAGAACCCCGATGTACCCGTTTTGACCTGGGCTAAGATTGACAATATCATGCGTAAACAGGGGCACGAGGATATGCGTGCTCTGCCGTCTAAGGTTGCTAATGCTGTGCTGAAAAACTTAGGCGAAAACATCACGTCGTTTTGGAAAATGGTGCGCCTAAAAAATGAGGGTAAGCTGGCGCAAAAGCCTAAGTTGCCTCATTACCTGCATAAGACTGAGGGTCGCTACCCTTTGTCTTTTAATTATCAGACGTTTGGCACTAAGCGCGGCTCTAATAATGAGCTGTTTTTGTGCCCGAAAGGTATTAACCTGCCCATTCCTACTAGGGTTGCTAAGCCTAAGCAGGTGCGTATTATTCCTAACCACAATAATTTCATTATTGAGGTAATTTATAATGTCGATGAGCGTGCTCCTAAGAGCACGTCTAAATACGCTGGTATTGATTTAGGAGTAGATAATTTTGCTACCATCACATTCACCACCGAGAACAACCCTCTTATTATTAAGGGTCTTGAGCTGAAGTCCATTAACCAGGGCTACAACCGCCTTATCGCCAAGGCACAAGAACTTCTACCAGTAGCCCAGAAGACAAGTAAATCCATCCACCGTCTTTGGTCACGCCGCTCGTGGATTCTTCGGACGAAAATCCACCAGATGACGGCTTTCCTAGCTACTCTTTTTGACGAGATGCAGATTGAAAAAGTCTTTATCGGGAAGAACACTAACTGGAAGCAGGCATTGCCTTTTGGTAAGAAGGTTAAGCAACGCTTCGCTTATCTCCCTTATGAAACATTTATCGAGCAGTTGCAGTATAAGTGCAAATTGCGCGGAATTACTGTTATCGTGCAGGAAGAGTCCTATACGTCTAAGGCTAGTTTCCTAGATGGTGACAATATTCCTGTTTACGGGGAAACAGATAATCCGAAGTTTTCTGGGCGCAGGATTAAGCGAGGACTTTACCGCTCAGGCAACGGGCGGCTAATCAATGCTGACGTTAATGGGTCATATAATATTCTGCGAAAAGGGCTGGCTAATAACCAGCTGTCTTTCAAAGTTGATAACCCGCTAGTTCATCCCCTTGTCGTCAAGGGAATTGGTGAAGAGCCTAACGATAAGTTGGTTCAACTATACATGTAACCCTAAACATTTATTTGTGATGGGCTAGAGGTGCTGTAGGGTGCCTATAACAGGTAAAACTGTTATGAATTAAATGCAACATCTAAGTGTTTTTGCAACACTTAGATACACCATTTAAACCTATCAGAAGCGCGAGGTGTTCTTTTATACCCAAAACTTGCAAATCGTTAAAAACATGTGGTAGAATATAGATGTAACGAAAACACGGGTTTCACCTCAAGAAACCCCCACCACTAACGCAAAGGCAAAAACCATGACTACCAACCTTGTACCTAACACTGTTACCGTAAACCTCTTCGGTACCGCCACTAGCTTCATGAAGTCCATTAAGGCATCGCCTGAACAGAAGGTGTACCTCGACTTCGTGTCTAGTACCGTAACCCGAACCAGCAACAAGCGTAAGTACTGGGTTATCTCCCTGGTGTTCCGCTCTTACGGCTCCGAGGGGCGCGAAATGCTCACCCATGAAGTTTTCGATAACCCCACCGATGTGGCAATTCTTGAATCTATCACCGAGAAGACCCCTATCACCGTAACGCCCGCTTTCATCCGCTTCCCTGGTCATCCTCATGAGGAACTTACTCTCAAGGTAACCGTTCATGCGCCCACCGAAATTACCGGCACCCCTGACACTGTAGGTAACGGTAAGGGTACTGTAGGTGAGTACCTGATGAACGTCTAGTTAGCCACTACGGGGTTGTAGCTATAACCCAAAGATGGTAAGCTGAAACCGATGTGTAAATAATCCTTCATAGGTGCGCCCCTTATAGCCTTGTGAAACACATGGCTATAAGGGGCTTTCCGTACCCACAGAAACAACACAATCAAACCCAGCAAAGGAACAGCAACCAATGACCACACTGTGCGCACAGGCGGCAACAAAGCCCCTAACCTACATATTTACCCCCACCCCAGACACTGTAACCCCGCCAGAAGCGCTCTACAGCCTCTACGATGCATACTTCCAGTACTTCTCCCGTAAGGGGTTTGTGGAGCCAGCTAACGCCGACCAGGTACGCCCCGTGTTAAACCTACTACCGACACCCCACCCGCACGGAAACGAACACGGCGACCAGCTCCCAGGAGGGAACACCTCTATTAGCCTGCTTACCGAAATCCCAGGACTACCCCCTACCGCTACACTAGCAACCCGATACAAGTACGCCCAGGCTGTGTTTGCGAACAACCCCACCCCAAACACACACCCCCTAACACTAACCGGGGACATGCTCACCCCCGACGAGGTAATGGAAAACCTAGAACTCTCGGAATGGAAGCTAGAAGAATACTCTGACCTTACCGATGACGGGTACCTTCTAGCCGTAAACACCGAAAACGGTGTGCGGTACCCTGGTAAGCAGTTCAACCCCGGCGTAGGTTCACTGATTCAGAACTTGCCGAGCATTGTGACAAGCGACAACAACTGGGCAACCTTATTCACCCCGCACGTTGCCCTGGGTTACATTTCCCCTGTTGAGTACGCTAAGGTTACCCCCGAGCATGAAAGCGCGCTCCTGTATGCTTACTATCGATGCGAAGAATATGCTAATGATGTGGCTCACATGGAAGCATACCTGTCAGGAAACATTAAGAACAGCCCCTACTGGGACAGCGACACCGGAAAGCTGGAGGACTGTTATATGGAAGATTATGGGCTTGCATAACGCGGCTTACTCATGTACAATAAATACCACTGGATACAAGTAGTACCCTTGTGGACACTTTTATCTCCTTAATAGTTGGTCACACAAAGTAACCCCGTAACTGTTTTTCTTTCTCTCTTTCGACAGTTACGGGGTTACTTGTATCCTCCTGTTTGCGGGGAGGCAACAAAAATACCCCCGACACTCCGCAAAAGAACGTCAGGGGTGTAAACGGTATGGGGGGGGAATCTAAAGATTAAGAGACGTGATTATAGATGCAATATTCCGGGTTCTTCACGATACATACATGCTCGGGGTGCTTCGGCGCTTCCTTGCGCTTAGAGTTAAGAATGACGTGACCGATAAGGAATACGAAAGCAACGGGTGCAAGGGCGTTAAGAACGGCAGAAAACGCGCGGGAAACAAACATGTCAGTACCTTTCAATAGATAGAGAATCAGGCGGGGCTTTAGAACCCCTTCAATAATTCAATACTACCACATGTTTTTA
>ERZ1674165.111-NODE-111-length-15390-cov-2.605021_pt1 | contig 15390 bp, 16 predicted proteins | sample MGYA00581302_ERZ1674165 | MGnify/ENA primary metagenome ERZ1674165 (study PRJEB41354, sample SAMEA4873305) | human saliva metagenome | biome: human-associated habitat [ENVO:00009003]; feature: mouth environment [ENVO:08000002]; material: saliva material... | reverse complement strand
AAATTATGATCCGGATAAGTTTTAAAGCGGTATTTAAAACCTAGGGTATAGGTTTCACCGTGATAAATTTTTTTGACATAGATAGGCAACGAAAAACCTGTGAAGTTAAACCCGGTTAAACCTTGCGCTTTAATGCTGAAAACTCCATCATTTAGGGTAACTTCTACGCCGTTTCTGTTCGCATTAACAAGGGTATTGGTTGCCATAGACATTGAATTAACAATCAAGTTGTTATCATCCGTTACATATTTTCCGACTTCTGTCTGGAATATATCACTGGACATAACCAACCGGGACAGCTTGTCTGGTGCGCCTGTTTCGGACGTTCCAAGAATGCGTTCGTATAGCTTGTTCGATTCCGTCAGCTTGTTAAATTCTACGGTTTGCGTTTCAATTTTTAGACAGGCCAATTAAATCTTGACCCATGTCGTTCTGGATACGGTCTATATTTTCAAATTCACCCTTGGTCGCAAAATTCTTTGCTACTTTCGAATACACCTTACTATAGATCGTATCTCCGTTGTCAGCATTATTAAAGGTTTCCGTAACCTTACGTGACAGATCTGGACTATTTAAAATCAGTGTTTTAATCTGATCCGATAATGTGGCCGTGTCTGGAATTGTTCCAGCTTTTATAAGAGCTTCTTGAGCTTTAGCGTTTGCCTTTTCAATCTCGATAGTGGTTGACTGCTTGGCTTGTTCAAGCTGTTTATCAACCTCTTTTTTGATCTTATCGACATCTTCTGTGTCGATACGCTTTTCCCACTGAGATCCGTTCCAGACATACATTCGGTCATATAGACCGTTCTTCTCAAACCAGATGTCACCGATTTTATGTTCTTTATCGTCTGGCTTGTTATACCAAACCTTGTTGCCTTGAGCGTTTAAGAGGTAGTCTGGTAAGCTATTCTCAAAGTCCTGCTGGGCCTTAGCAATATCATCAACTCGTCCTGCTAGACCACTCTGCATCGTGGCTCTCACGTTCGTACCGATATCACCAAATTCCACGCTTTCGTTTCGCTCATTGATAAAATCGTAGGTAACAGTCGTTACTTTCGCGGTTTCGTCCGTAAGACCAATCTGTGGGTAGTAGATTGGTACGATATCGCACAACTCTAGCTCTTCGATCCAGCCATTGTCTGCATAATCTAGCGTTTTAGCTAAATCAGCATACTCGATCTTAATATTAATCTTAGGCTTACCGATTGCATTGCGTTCCATGTAATCAATAGCGATTTTACGCAATTTATCGGGTGTTGGGATATCCTTACTCTTGCTATCAGATTTAAATTCGCTAGAAAAGTCTACGACTTTAATTCTGCGATGTGCATAGATTGCCTTATACTTACTATCTACATAATTCTCTGGAAGCGTGACGGTAACAGGATCAGGCTGGTTATCGCTAGTGTCGCCCTCTGGCTTATCTGGTGTGTACGTTGCGAATGGTAACACGCTAGTATATGAGCTTTCAATCGTTTCATCTGATTCAGCAGATAAGATATTACGACCATACTCTAATACAGTTGGTGCAGTACGACCTAACTGTTTGTGCAGTCGAACGGTCATATTGTCAAACTCGTATTCACCACCATAAATGTCAAGAATTGATCCCTCAACTCCACCAAGAGCTTGACGTGCGTTTTCCATTTTAGAAATGTCAAACACACCTTTTCCAGTGGTTTGGATATCCGACCATACATCAAAACGCAAGTCACCGATAGTCGCATTGTGCCAAGTAGCGAGAGCAGTAAAAGCAGAACCAGAAAAGGCCCTGCCATTAACCAATGCCATATATTCCAGCTTGTGGCTGATATGTTGCCCATAGATTTTAACAATGTTACTGCTATCTTTTACGATTCGTGAGATTTCAAAGGTTTGGTTTTTAGTTCGCAATCCAGCGTCAGCCTTGAGCTTCATTTCTTTCTCAAGGGTTGCAACCATTGGATCGTTCGCGGGAATTTCTGAATATAGCGTATAATTTCCGTTGCGTTCACGGGTTACAGTCCCCTTGGTAACGTTAAGTTCACCCAGACCGTAAGTGTCAAAAGCCGTCTCATTTTTATTAAACAAAATAGGTCTCATAATTTGACTCCCCAGTTTGGAATAATAAACACCTCAAAATTCCCGTCCCAACTAATCAAGTTACGGCCGTAGTCAAAGTAAGGCATCTGAAATTGAGGAGATCGCACCACTTTATCCCACGCTGGCAGATTGTCCTTAAATACTTGGTTTGCTTGCATATCTAGTGTGATCTTGCCTTGCACACCTTTTAACTTAGTCTTGCGACCGTTAATGGTAAGTGTACAGTCACCCGATCCAACCAGTGTGATGATTGGTTTTGCGTTAACATTGCCCAGGCCATTGATTGCAACTCCGTTTGTCAGCTTTTGAGTAGTGCGCCCCTGTTTATAAAACTTGACTGGATAGGTCAAGAAGTTTAACTTTACTTTACCAAACTGCTTCATAAGGCTCGATACCTCAAAAGTTTCGATAAAAGCTGACCGGTAGATAAAATCTGGGTCCCAGGATAGAGTCAAATCTTTATAACCGTCTACGTTTAGCCAGTTGCTTATATCACTCTCGGCATCTGTGAGCTTACGATTAGAAAGGACGGTACAAGGCAATTCCAGCGTTACCGATTTAAGACGGTTTTTTGAGATCAATAGATCACCATCGCGACCAGGGACCGCTACTGTTTCTACGTCACTACCAGTCGAACTGATAATATAGTCGCTGGTCACTCGTAGACCGTGAGTGGTGCTACTAACACCATTAAAAGTAAAACTTCCCATTATGCCATTCTACCTCCTTCCAAATTTGTGTAGTAAGCAAGCTCACGCAAGAGCCTGCGCATATTCTCCGGACTAAAGAAATTATCATTAGCTGTACCGTTTGCGTTAAGTGTATAGTTGTTTGTAACATTTGAGCTTGAGCTTCCACCGCCTGCATATCCAAAGCGCGTAGCTAGTGTATCAGTCAGACCACTGACAAGATCACCGCGACCTGGCAAGTTAAAACCAAAGCCATCTGTGTACTTTTTGCCAGACTCTACTGTCTTGTTAGCAAGGTCAGTCATTGAGTCGTCTACATAGTAGCCGTATTTTTCAATACCTACTGCCATACCCTCTGGGATAGCGCGACCGACTTGATCTCTAAAGACTTTTGATGGCGAGTTGATCCGCAAAGTAGATCGGGCTGCTGCAACCGCGCTACTTGCGATGCTGGCTGCTGCTGCTGCAACCGATCCAGCCATCGCATAGATACCGCTCATCATGCCCTCGCCAATAGCCGTACCTGCGCTATAACCTCCACTATATCCACCAGACATTCCGCTGTGAGCCGATGATTTCAAGGCACTTGACGCACCATGTACCGCGCCGTTTTGGCTAGCGATACCACTAGTAACACCCGTACCAAATTGTGATCCAGCATTTCTACCGTCGTGCCCTAGCGAGTTAACTGACGCATTAATCATCATCTTCATCGCATTAGACGCACCAGTAGCAATACCTTGCGAGGAATTGATACCACCACCGATGCCAGTACCGAATTGTGAACCGTACTGTTGCCCGTTCATGGACATCGCGAGGAATTGAGCCGAAATAGCAAGGTTCATCACAGATGCTGCACCAACTGCTACCTGTTGACCGACAGCGATACCGGTTGCGATACCAGAACCAAACTCGGACCCTTTGTTTTGTCCGTCTGTGGCCATGCCGTCCATCGTAGCGGTTGCGTTTGATTTAAGGGTACTTGCTGCACCTTGCACGACATCGGACCGGCTCAATACACCATCTCCGACACCAGCACCGAGTTCAGCACCTTTTACTTGCCCCTCGCCAAACAAATTAGCCAAAACACCTAGAGAGGCATTCTTGAGGCCGTCTACTGCTGCCTGAGCTGTTCCTTGGTTTTCTGTGATACCTTGAGCATATCCACCGCTTACCTGTGATCCGCTATACTTGGCTTCTGTTGGTAAGTTGTTGAAGGCTTGTTTAGATGCCTCTGTGACTTCGGACGCTGCCTGTTGGACGTCGCCTTTCCCAGAGCGAATACCTTCGCTTACTTTTTGAGGGATCTCACGGCCTTTAACTTCAAAACCGGCATCAGCGAGTGCGCTTCTGAACTCATCACCGATAGCGGTTACCATGCTCTCGATTTCGGGCGGTAACTCTTGACCAGTTGCCCGAATACCCCGGAGGAAGCCTTCCTTGGCTTTATCTCCTGCCTCAGTCCATTTAGTATTGAGTCGTCCTAGTTGTTCATCGGACGAATCTACAAGGGCCTGCGTTTGGTTGGCCATTTTAGGACCAGCCTGGCGCATTTGCTCGATAAGACCTTGGTCAAGCCCGCGTTTAGCGAGTGTTTCAAGGTTCTGCGACCACTTATCAACCGCGTCGATGTTTTTCTGCAAGTTAGCAGTCATTTGATCTGCAGATAGGGCCGTCTGTTGCTCGATAGCCTGGAACGCGTTCTGAACTTCACCTTTGAGATTTGCGAACTCTTGTTGCATCATCTCTACAGCTTTCCGCTGAGCATCGTTCATATTCTCCATGCTATAGATCATACGACCAGAAGCATCTTCTGTAGATTTGGCCTTAGCTTCGTTATTCTTAACGATTGTATTCGTTAATTCATTATCGGACTCTTCAGTTTTCTTGATGTCGTCCTGGAGCTTCTTGACTTCTTCGTTGTATCTCTTCTTAGCTTCCGTCTTGACGCCTTCGCGTATTTGTGACTCAGTAAAGCCGTCGCCCTCTATTTTATTGGTTTTATCGATAATGTTCTGGTACTCTTTTTCGAGTTCCTTCATCTTATCCTTGATTTCGAGGCGCTTCTTGGCATTCTCTACCATCTTGTCGTTGGCAGCCTCAATCTCAGCCGATGCTTTGGCAATCTCAATCTGCTTGCGGATCGCGTCCGTAGTCATGTTGATTGTGCCTGTGGCTTTATCGTACTGGATATTCAAGCCCTCAATACGTGAGTTAAGGGTTTCTGCTGCAGACGCAAGCTCTTTCTTCTGAGCTGCCGTCTTGTTTTCGACCGCGTTCAGTTCGTCAATCTTCTTGACCAGTCGCTCGTTATCCTCGGCTGTCGCTTGGATCTCATTTCTGCGATCTTTATAGGCTTCATTGCCTTTGTTCACACTTTCATGTAAGTCGTCGAGGGAGCGTTTAAACTCTTCATTCTTGGCCTTGGCTTCCTTGGACGCTTCGCTTTCTTGCGTCAACCACGACACCAGGCCAGCAATAGCACCGACAACCAGGAATACTCCGCCAGAAGATAGGGAGGCCAAAGCCCCAGCAAGTCCGGTAGTAGCTCCTGTTGCTACAAGCGAGGTACTGGTTAGAGATACTAGGGAAGTGATAAGCGTACCGATTAGGCTACCGATCCCCTTGATAATCGCAAGGCCTAGCATTGCACCTTTAAAGAGCAATACTGCCGATACAACACCAGCGAATATCGAGATAAGTGGGTCTAAAACAGGTTTGAGGAAACCTAATACACTTACTAGTGACTTAACAACTGGTGTAGCACCGCGAATGACACCAATAATAATGTTAAAGGTGTTATTAATAGCTTCTTTGATACTATCCAAGTGTTTTGCAATACTCTTACCAGTGACAGCCTTGCTCAAGTTGTCAAACTCGGTAATGACATTTGCGATACCTTTTGCTACGGCCAGGACGATATTGTTGAATGATGTCTTGATACCCTCAGAGTTTTTCTTCGCCATCTCAGCAAAGCCGTTAACTCCTTTATTCAGCTCAATCAGACGCTTACTAAAATCACTAAAGGTTATCTTTCCATCTTGTAAAGCCTTGTAGAGGTCATTCTGTGCCGATGCCCCAGCATAACCAAAAGATTCTGCTGTCTTCTGCAAGGCATAAGACATGGTTTCTTGTAGGGTCTTCCATGATTGCAAGTCAACCTTACCAGATGATAACATCTGGGTATACTGCGTTAAGCCACGGCTCGCTTCTTCCGTCGATGCTCCCGATGCAAGAAAGGCATTATTTAGGGCGATTGTTAATTTCGTAGACTGTTTAAGGTTACCAGTCATTGAGGTTAGTTTTTGAGTCGTAGCTACGACCGTATCAAGAGAAGTTGGTAAGCCCTCGATACCCTCAGCCAGTAACTTGGTAGATGACGCTACATCTTTTGAAGAGTACCCCAGCGACTTCATGACTTTCGGGAAGCGTTGCAAGGTATCGAAGCGGTCAATAGCTTTATCCATTGACTGGCTTACAAGGTTCATCGCAGAGCTGACAGCTTTAAAGGCTACCGCACCGACTGAGAAATTCTTGATTGCGTCTTTGATCTTCTCAAAGCCTTTAGCACCTTGGCCAGCTTTATCACCGCCAGCCTTGGCATCTTCACCAGCCTTTTTAAAACCAGCTCCGCCACCCTTAGCTTCCTCGCCAGAGGCTTTCACCTTATGCCCGGCTTGTTTAAAGCCTTCACCGCCAGAGCTAGCCTCATTGCTAGCTGACTTGATTTTGCTTGATGCTTGTTTAAAACCGTCTCCAGATTTTTGGGCAAGATCAGAACTTTCCTTAACTTTCTGACCGGCTTGTTTAAAACCGTCTCCAGAGCGCCCGGCTAGATCAGAGCTTTCCTTAATCTTTTCGCCTGCTCGTTTAAAACCTTGTCCAGACCTAGAGGCAACCTCTGAGCTTTCTTTGATTTTGTCACCAGCCCGACGAAAGCCATTGCTAGAGGTTTCTGATAGTTTCGCACCCTCGGCCATACGGTCACCAGCGCGTTTAAAACCTTGTCCAGCTCTTAGAGCTTTATCACCGGTCGCCTGAATACCATCGCCTGCGCTTTTGACTCCCTGGCCCGATCTTCGAGCTTCGGACTCTAAACGCTTCAAGGCATCTGATAGTTCTGTAAGTTTGCGTCCGTTAACCTGGACGTCAATAACTATCTTTCCATCTGCCATTATTCATCTCCCTCCTTTCCGTCTAATCTGTATTTGCTTTGTAACCGGCGCATTTTGGCCTTATACTCGCTACTATCGTTCTTTGAGGGTTTCCAAGACCGTATCTCTACCAATTGAGATACAGCCGTTCCCTCTGGTAAACCGTTAAGTAGCGCGATAAATTCGGGCCATGTTAGCCGGCCTTGTGCTTCAAAGAGGTTGATATTATACGCTTGCACAAAGCTCGCGTATATTTCCTGCGCGTCTACTTCAAAATCAATCAAACGGATATCTTCTTCCTCGTCCTTGGCTACCGGCATAGGGTTCCCGTGCCGATCATAAACCACGCGCTCTTTTTTAGTTTTCAAAAAATGCTCGTCGATATATTCCCATACGGCTACTATGTCCTCTGGGTTATCCAAGGCTTCGTCCGTCATCATTAAAACCGCTGTACGCATCTTCTCGAGATTATTCATGACTTCGTTGTCAAACATCTCAAAGACATCAAGCACCAGATCAAAGGAGCAGTCCACCTCATAGGTGCGTCCGTTCACTTCAAAGGAGTTCTGTATAGGCTCATTTAATTTCATGAGCAATCCTCCTTGTTATTTTTTGCTGGTCTTTTTTGTCTTTTTGGCTTTTGCTTTTTTAACAAAGGACTCAGCAACCGCCCCCGATGCCTTAGCCCGTTCTTGGCCTAGACGGTCAAGCTCAGCGCCCAGCAAAGTATCTACCTCATCAAATGCATGATCCAAAGCGTCAAGGTCTGGATAACGGTCATAAAGTTTAGCGAATGTACCATCACCGAATAGCACATCGTACTTGATCTCCGTCATCTTCTTCTGCATCTTAAAGGCTTCGTCAATAACTTCTTTGTTAACAATTCCCTCTTTAAGATCGTCAAATTCTCCGTTGTTGGAGCGTTCAATCAGCTCTAACTGATACTTGTTAAAGCGTTCTGCGATCTCTTCCTGTAGCGTTGCAAGCCGTGAGATATTTTCTAGTGATGTATCAAACTGCAGTTCGATTTCTCCGATATCGATCGGGATAAAGTTGCGTTTTAATTCGATTGAAATAGACATGTTTTTTCCTCCTTTAATGCACAAAAAAGAGCGCTACCTAAACAGATAGCGCCCAATAATTCGATTAGACGACTGCTGAAATTTTTGGAAGTGAATTATACGAGATTTTGCAAGAAAATTCTTCGTATTCTGCAGCAGCGCCCGAACCAGCTTTGATATCAGATACGGTAGCGATTCCGACTGCTTGGTTCTTACCGTCAGCATCTACGATCTTATGCCATACAAGTCGTTCATTACCGAGTTTGTATTTAAGACCAGCGATGTGCTTCATGGCTGGGTCTTCCTTGTCGTATGTGCCTTTGAATGTGTAAGAGCCTTTAACAGATGTAACAGTAGTCTCTTCTGTACCGTCTCCGTCGTAGTAAGCTACAGAAGTTGTAGCCTCGTCTGTATCGTCTGCGATGTCTTCGATCCATTTCGCAAGTTCCAAATAAGTAGATTTTTCTGGTTCTACTTTTGGATCAGTTACAGGAGCGATGAAATGCCCACGTAGGGCGTTTTTATAACGTGCCATATATTAATTAATTCCTTTCTTTTTTCGGTTGGAAAACCGTAATGTTTGCTTGAATATCTTGTAAATAGATGTAGTAGCCTTGCTCGTCTCTTTCATTCAAAAACGGCATTGCCACTTCTAAATTTTCGAACGCATACGATCCGTTAGCGCTTGGAATGTCTACGAATAAATCCGATAAGGCCTCGTTAACTGCCCATAGACAGGTATTAGCCTTTTCATGATCTTTCGTTTTAACTGCAATTTCAAACGGTAGAGATACATCTCTGGCTTCGTCCATATAGATCTTATTGATCTTTCCACCAGCTAGTGGATAAACCACAAGGCTCTCGTCCTCGTCTAAATAATCCATACGGGATGTAATAGGGAGATTAAGCGAATTGATAAAAGCATTAAGTCTTTCTAAAAAATCATTTTTAGCGATCATAGTCCTAATACCTCCCTTCCCTTATCTGCCCATTTGTCTCCATACATTCCTTTAGCTTTCAAGTCCCACCGTGGGCCTGTGCCAGGAGTAGTATACTTGCTAAACTTAAAACTACGATGCTTGTTGTAGGATGATCCGTAAAACTGCGCTCTGATTGCCAGAAACATGGCCAGAACCTCGAAGATCACCGTCACGGAGAGGCACGAACCTTTCCATGTCCAACATCGCTTGGTTAGCGATAGCATACTCAGCAACTTTCTTTGCATTCGGACCGAACTTCTTATTAATCCGTCCTAGATCAACTGTGATACTAATTCCCATTAGATCACCTCGATTTCATAAGTAAGTATTCGCTTACTAATCGGGTGTCTGTTTGGAATGATCTTAACGATGATGTACTCTTGACCATCTACAATCAATTTTCCGTCGATGTAAGAGCGATTGATTTCAAAGTTGCAATAATCTGTATCGATATACAGCACTCCAGCAAATTGGTACGTGCGGTTCTTACTTTTTCCAGACTTCTGTGATTGGACGTGTGAGGTACTCTCATCAAAACGGCAAGGATCGATATATAGATCGCCGCCGAATGTTTCTTTCCCCCACTCATCAATACCAACACGCTTTTTTATGATTGCTGTATCGACTAACATTCGCTTATCTATCATAAGACACCCCGCTATAGCCAAAACCAGCCACTTTGAGCCAGTTTTCAGCATCAAGAGAGAGATTATACTGTGAACCTTTTGAAACACTCTGAGAGCCACTCTGATAGCTTACTGTGGTTCGTCCAACAGTCACGCTAGATAGAGATTGTTTCTCTTCTGCTGTAGCAATTCCAGAGCGATCTAAGTAGTAAATCTGATAAGCGACAGCGTTCTTTACTGCTTCTTTGCGTAGTTTAAAATCACTTTCGAAGTCTTTGTAAGCATAAAAATTGTGAATGTACAGGTTTACAGTCATTTCTGCCCGTTTGTACAATTCATCGTATTTGTCTGTTTCGTCAAAGCCTAATTTAAGATATTCTGGATAGGTTAAGTAATCCATGTTCTCACCTCTTCTATAAATAAAAGAGGTTGGATTATGCCTCAACCTCTTCCGTTTCTGTAGTTTCTGTGTCTGCTTTCTTCTTGCGACTGCGTTTCGGTTTCTGTTCCCCAGCTTCTGTGACTCCAATTAGTACAGTTTCACCAGGGAATACATCTGCCAACTTTTCGATTAAATCTTTAGCTGTCGCGTCATCAAGTTCCACGACATCACTTTCTAACACTGTGATATCAAGATCTTGGAAGAAAACATTTTTAGTTGTTTTAAAAAGTGCCAATAGCTACCCCCTTTTAAACGACTGTACCAGTTACCTTAACAATCGCTTTCTTGTTATCTTCGAGTGCATACGTACCACCTTTAGCAGCAGCTTGCAATTTAACACCGTCGAAGTCTTCTGCCTCTACTGTACGAGCAGTAGAGATACCTACGAATGGAATGATAATTCCATCTGGTACGAAGTAAGCGACATCGCCAGATTCAAAGTATTGTTCTGGTGTTTCTACAAGGGCAAAGCCTTTGTATTTAGCAAGGCCATTCTCGTCAATAGATACGCTTGATCCTTTAGCAGAAGTATTTGCAGTCATATCTACGATTGCGTTGAACAATTCAGTGCGTAGATACAATGTAACAGGAGCGATCACTTCGTTGTTGCTGTAGTATGCTTTGATCTTGTTAACCAAAGTACGTACAGTAGCTTCTTGCATATCTGTGAGGGCTTCTGTTTTACCTGCAGCAGTTGACAAGAATTTACCGATACGTTTGCTCATTCCACGGGTTTGAGCTTCTGCGTTGAGTTTCAAACGATCAGCGATTGCAGCCTCAATGTTGTTATTTACTGTGTAGCGGTCGATACCTTCGTGGATTGCAAGTGTGTAGTCGTAAGGTACATCTGTGTTTGTGTACTTGATTTCTTTCAATTCACCAAAACGAGATTTACCAGCACCAGTTCCAAAACCACCGTCGTTAGCATCGGTTGAGTATTCCCCCATAACGACAGGAGTTCCGTTGGTTTTAACTGAGAATGCAGTAGTGTTTTCTTGTACACCGTCCAAAATTTGGATAGGAGACAAAGCGTTGATAAATGCTGCATTCACTCCGAATACAGTAGCGAGCATATCACGATATTGTTTCTCGTAGCGAGCAGCAGCTAGGTTGTTATTTGGCATAGATTATGTTCCTTTCTTATTTTTTCTTGCCATACGAGGCGATAATAGCCTCAAAAGGATCAAACTTGCCCTCTTCTTTAACCGATGGTGTGCCACCGACTGAGAAGCTGGGTTTAGGTTCTTCCTTGGGTTCTTCGGGCACATTCCCGAATTGTGGATATTTAGCAAGGACTTCTGCGATCGCATCATTGATTGTCACATCATCAGTCACTTTGCTTTGAGCCAGTGCAATGACATCGTCGACAGCATCAGAACGTACACCCAACGTAAGAGCTGCATATTTTGCAGTCAGTTGTTGGTTTTCCAAGCGCATTGCTTCAAGTTGCTTCTCCTTGTCAGCGATCGCCTCAGATTGTTTCTCCGCTTCTGTCTTCTGTGAGTCTTTCCACTCTCTCAACTGTTCGAAGCCTTCTTTAGCACTCTTGACATCTTCAAATCCCAGGCTTTTAAAGATTTTCTCCTGTGCCTTTTTGGCTTCTTTGGCTACCAATCCATTTACTTCCTCTTGTGTAAATGTCTTAGTTTCCTCTTTTGCAACTTCGGCAGTTGCCACCTCTCCAGCATTAACAGGCTGGTCTGTTGTTTGGATTTCTTCGGACATTACTTGCCCCTCCTAAATTGTGATCTTCCATTCTTTAGCGACTGTGGATAAAGTCGTAAGCGCCCAGCGGGTAACGATCCCGCAAGAGGTAAGAAATAAGGAGGAAACAACCTCTTGTCCAAAAATGAGCGCAAAATAAAAACCGCATGAATTCTCATACGGTTCCTTATAACAATTAAATAGCAGTCTATTCCTGCTAGTCAAGATGCTGGATCACCTCCTATTTTAAAGCACAATAAAAGCGCCTAGATCATTCTAAGCGCTAATTATTTACAAAGCTAGACCGCGTTTTTTCAGTTCATCCATGACAAGAACTTCATCTTCTGGAGAAACCCATGTGAAACGCAAGCGAGCGAGTTCTTCGTCAGTCATTTCAGAAGGAATTAAGGGGGCAGGCTTTTTGAGATTCCAGCTACTTACTTGTTTTAATGCTTCTTCCAAATTCATAGGCTTTACTCCTTTCTTAGATTCATTTCAATGGTAATATTATCCCCTTTTCGTTTCATGTTAATTATATCATATTTCGAACCTTTTGGAAGGATAATCTCGCTCTCTCTATCGTTATCGGTGAAATAAATTTCAGCATTTTTAGGAATGTTGATAATGGTTTTAATAGGTCTATCCTTAAAGAAATTGTATTTAGGAATATAACTAGTCAAATCTATTGACTTTGATATTTTTTAGAACTCTATTTCTCTTGATAACCCCATCCAATGTATTGACTATATTCTGATACTCAGACGGCATTACATTTTTATCTCTCAAGTATTTATTGATAGCAAAACTATGAGGTGTACCAATATATCCCAAACCTTGAGGATTCTCATCTGCATAAATAACCTTACGCTCTGCTTTAGTGATTTTTCCTCCAACCTTTTTGAAAGCTGGAATCTCGCCTTCTTTGATGTAATGATGTTCTGCCAGCTTCTTTCTAAGTTGAGCGGTTTTCTTAGCATCTGTATATGGACCTTTGTAGTATTTTTCTCTCGCATAATCACGATGAAGAAACGGCTTATCTTTAAGAAAATCACGCATAGCACCTTGCTGAGTGCGTATCTTACTCTTGTACTTATCTATAAGATCCTTATCACCTAACTTATTGGCAATATCTAATTTTTCTTTACTGTCTCTTATAGACCGTTCTAATGCCCTTTGTTTAGCCTGTACATTAGCATTTCTAATTGCATCTTCTGGTGTGATATTCTTAACATCATCGCCCAAGTCCGGCATATCGTTGATGCCAATTACAAAAGGTGTTAGATAATGCCCGCAGTTGATACCAAGACAGCCTCCTGGTGTACCATAACCATGATCCGCAAGCGATAGGACGCTATAGCCACCCTCTTCTCTTGCTTCGCCATACGTTACAATGTGATGTTGCAGAGGAGCGCAAGCCTCTCTAGCAGTTGCTTTCTTTGAGTAGTAAAAGGTATCAATACCCAGCTCGTCTGCTGGTTGTGTGCGCATTTGACGATATACCCTACGTGTCGTAGTCTTAACGACTGTACGTGCGTAGTTATCAATGCGCCAATTCTTACCGCCTCGATCCTTAAAGCCTCGAAAGCCAACTTCCTGCCATTTCATGACAGTTTCAGCAATTGCTTTATCCGGTGTAGCAACACCAGTTGCAACTTTAGCGACCGTCTCCTTAGCGATATTACGATAAACCTCATTAACGACATTTGGCAGCGTTGTATTGATTAGATTATCAATATCACCACTTGCTTGCTCTAAATAGGCTTCTAGTTGTTTCTGTACATGGCTTGTATCAAAATGAGGGTCTTTATTCAGATCCTCCAATAGTTGGCTCTTGGTGTCCGTGTATATCTTTAGGCCTTCACCCTCAATGACATTTCTTAGTTGCTCTTCCGTGATATCCGTATACTTAGATATTACTTTAAGATTGTGTTCGTTGAGCGCGTGCATCTGATTGAGTTTTTCCAGTTGCCAGATGTAGGGATTGTCTGTGAGGGATGTTGTACCACGTTCCAGAAGCCTATCCACCATCTGCTCAAAGAGTTCGACAGTTAACTTATGATAGAGATCAGCAAGACGACTCGATCCAAGTTCTAACTGTTCGTCATTAAATTGTATCGGCAGCCTCTTGCTCATTCCTTATCATTCTCCGTAAATTTCAATGTCTGTTGTATCACGCTCAGAATTAGCAGTAGCCATCGTTTCGTTGTTTATACGTCGTACCATCTGGCCAGCTTCTTCCTCTGTTAGTTTCAAAGCGCGTTGAATTGCTGTCTTACGATCAACCAGACCACTCGCAAGAGCTTTCGTCCAGTATTCCAACTCATTGTTGCGATCGGTAAAGACACCATCGTCCAGGTTAACACTGATCTGCTCCATCTCTGGAATAGGACCGTCGTAAAAATCGTAGAGCGAACCGAGTTCGCAAATCGAAATAACCAACTCTTTCAAAGACTGCTCGACCAAAGACACAAGACTATTGCGCATTTGGTAAGTGTCTGAGTTTTCACTTACAATCTCTGTTGCGGTCTTCATGCTCTTGCCGTCAAAACTAAACATACCAGCAGATACACCAATCTGCATTTCAAAGAGTGACAACCCCTCGTTGATAGCTTTAATGTAGTCCTCTGACCGGATAGGAGTCGTTAGGTCTGTGATGTTAATAGATCCGTCAAGGCTCCCTGTATCAAACTTCTCGTATACATTTTGATTAGGATCAAACTTGCGTGTGACTGTGACTTTCTCATTGCGTGAGTTAAACTCTGTACGTACTGTCTGTTCTGGAACTGCTACCCTACGCTGTCCCATCTTGACCTCCCACTTGAATTCGTCATAAGTGGTGTTGATAAAGTCGATTGTACTCTTAGCATTATCAAAGATAGACAGGCCTAAAGGACTGTTAATGTCTTTGTTATTCATGCCAGCAGTCTTTAAATACGTAAAGAGTGGACGACTCAACCCTTTAATTGTTGTTGTTTCATCTAACTCCTCGTAGAGTTCGGACAACGGCACACGATCACCTACACGGTCCTTGACCTCTGACCTGTAGAGTTCATTAGTGATTGTATATTCCTCTTCATTCTTCCACTCATGGAATTCAATCAAAGTATAATATACATTCTTTTGCCCCTCTGACTTGATTGTTTTGGTAACAATAGCAGCACTCGATACATCTTGCGTATTAGATCGCATAGGCAAGAATACAGGAGCTTGTACGAATGCAATTTTGATTTTATCACCATCAACATAAGGCCGCATGGCAAGTCCACCCAGGGCAAGACAGCTCTCAAAATAACGCTCGAAGTTCTTATTAAAGCGGTCGTTCAGCAACACGCTTTGCACGTACTCGTTAGCATCACTTACAGTTTCATCTACTGTGATTGTAGCCTGTTCATTATATACAAGGCTTGCAATCTTCTTTGCTGCAGTCCGTCCGATTGGTAAGTGATTGAATGGTCGTTTAACCATGTCGCCATTTGTATTCATGAACTCCACATCATCCCACTTGGACTGATAATATCGTAGATTGCGCATAATGCGTTTGTATTCTTCCTGGCTTACTGCAATTCGTGGGTGTTCCGTGATATTGCCTAGCGATTGTTGTTGCATCGCATACTGTCCTCTCTTAAATATATTTACTATTCGTTGTATAATT
>ERZ1674165.107-NODE-107-length-16126-cov-2.409806_pt1 | contig 16126 bp, 18 predicted proteins | sample MGYA00581302_ERZ1674165 | MGnify/ENA primary metagenome ERZ1674165 (study PRJEB41354, sample SAMEA4873305) | human saliva metagenome | biome: human-associated habitat [ENVO:00009003]; feature: mouth environment [ENVO:08000002]; material: saliva material... | reverse complement strand
TGCAAATTACGGTTGATTAAAAGGATTAGGATGGCAAATAAGGTAACGATGCCAAATAGTCCGTATGCAAGCAATGATGATGCAATGTGCGACAGCGGCAATAAGTCTACGATTTGACGACCTGTGAAATCTCCCGGGAAAAGGAAACCCAGCAATAAGGTCAATGCGGCACAGGGATACAATAAGAGTTGCACACCGCGCAGACAATAAAAGAAGCTGCCCAAGCAGTACATCATCAGCATCAGCCAGACTATCAGGCTGAGCGAATAACCGAAACCGGTAATCAATACCCTATCCTGCAATACTGGAAACATCAATGCTGCGCCATGTACCAATAATGCGCCACTCAAAATCAGCAGCTCGGTTTTCAGCGGGTAAGATTTATTATTGTGCTTTTTATGTTGCAACCAGGAAAATGCGCCCAATCCGGCATACACCAGCATCAGGCAGATTAAGACAATCGGCATAAATATCTTTCTCAATAGATACTATGAACACTTGACGTACGGCCGGCAGGGTTTCAGACGGCCTTGGTGTCGTGTTTGTGTTCTTGAAGCATAACTTCGGACTATCGTGTAAAATAATCCGAATTTTATTTTAACAAAGAATGCCCTGTATTGGGCAGCTATTCTCATTATCAAGGATAAGTATGTTAGACAACCTGACCAACCGCTTCAGCAAGGTACTTAAAAATATTCGCGGCCAATCAACGCTGACCGAAGACAATATTAAAGAAGCCTTGCGCGAGGTTCGTCTTGCCCTGCTGGAAGCCGACGTTGCATTGCCCGTCGTTAAAGAATTCGTCAACACAGTCAAAGAACAGGCCCTTGGCCAAGAAGTCGTCGGCAGTCTGACGCCTGACCAAGCCTTTATTGGTGTGGTCAACCAAGCCTTAGTCGAATTGATGGGCAAGGAAAACAAAACGCTAGATTTATCGGTTTCACCGCCTGCCATCGTTTTAATGGCCGGTTTGCAGGGTGCCGGTAAGACAACAACCGTCGGCAAACTCGCTCGCCTGCTGAAAAACGATCAGAAGAAAAAAGTCTTGGTGGTATCTGCCGACGTTTACCGCCCTGCCGCGATTGAACAGCTGCGCCTGTTGGCCGAACAGGTCGGCGTGGACTTTTTCCCATCCGATACCAACCAAAAACCGGTTGAGATTGCAACTGCCGCCGTCGATTACGCCAAAAAACATTTTTACGATGTCTTGATGGTCGATACCGCCGGCCGTTTGGCAATCGATGAAGAGATGATGAACGAAATCAAAGCGCTTCATGCTGCGGTCAACCCGGTTGAAACTTTATTTGTTATCGATGCCATGTTGGGTCAGGATGCAGTAAACACTGCTCAGGCATTTAATGAAGCCCTGCCGCTGACAGGTGTCGTATTGACCAAGATGGACGGCGACTCGCGCGGCGGTGCGGCATTGTCCGTACGCCATGTGACCGGCAAACCGATTAAATTTATCGGCGTCGGCGAGAAAATCAACGGCCTCGAACCTTTCCACCCCGACCGTCTTGCCAGCCGCATCCTCGGCATGGGCGACGTATTGACCCTGATTGAAGACGTTCAAAAAGGTATTGATGAAGAAGCTGCCGCCAAAATGGCGAAAAAACTGCAAAAAGGCAAAGGCTTCGACCTCAATGACTTTAAAGAACAAATCCAGCAGATGCGCAATATGGGCGGCTTGGAAAACCTGATGTCGAAAATGCCGGGCGAACTGGGTCAAATATCGAAACAAATCCCCGAAGGCACGGCTGAAAAAGCGATGGGCAAAGTAGAAGCCATCATCAACTCGATGACCCCTAAAGAACGCGCCAACCCTGCCCTGCTCAAAGCCAGCCGCAAACGCCGTATTGCGATGGGTGCAGGTACGACCGTGCAGGAAGTGAACAAATTGCTCAAACAGTTTGAACAAATGCAACAAATGATGAAGATGTTCAGCGGCAACGGTTTAGGCAAACTGATGCGTTTGGCCAAAGGCATGAAGGGAATGAAAGGTATGCTCCCGGGTTTGTAAGCTAATTTGACAGAAAACGCCGTCTGAAAAGTTTCAGACGGCGTTTTTTTACTCTAGCAAGAATTACTGTTCACATAATAACTATGAAATCTATTCCTTTTAAGAATTTTCATAGCGTATCGTTGCCTCTTCCAGCATTTCCCATTGGCCACCACTACCATGGTAGGTTTCGGCACCAAGCCTGAAAACGGCATTGCAGTGCGTACATTGAAAATAATGCACCACGAAATCGTTCCAACCATATATGTCACGATTACCCTGAGAATCTGTATGGGTAATGTAACCGCTGTTAGCGATGGTTTTGGCAACATCAAGGCTGGGACCATAAACTTTGTCGTAGGCTGGAGTAATATCGATAAGCGTGCCGTCTGCTAAACGATCAGAGGCTCGCAGTAACATTTGCGATAATTCTTTCGGAACCCTGATACGAACGGTAGGTCGCAGGTCAGAACAGTAATCACACATGGCTTAGATCTTTCAGTAAAGTAAAGGAAAAAAGATAAGAGACGCGAGACCTTTACTCATTCAACCTTCAACTTATTGCGGCTTTTTCTGCTCTTCGCGTACTTTGTCCACCAACTGGTCAATTGTGGTCATGCCGGACTGCCAGTCTTTAAATTCAACTTGGTATTTGCCGCCGACGATCACAGTCGGTGTGCCGCTGATTTGGAATTTATTGGTCAACTCTTCCATTTGAGCCGCACGTGCTTGGCTTTCAGGCGCTTCAAATGCAGCCAATACTTTTTTGCCGTCAAACGCGGTTTGCTCGGACAGCCATTTTTTCAGGATATCAGTATCGGCCAAGTTGATTTTTTGGTTAACCATCGCATCGAAAATATGGCTGTTGGCTTTATCTGATTCACCGGCCATTTCCACTGCGGCAGCCAAACGTGCCAAAGGTTTCATTTCATCACCCCACACGACATGCTCCCGGCGCATATAGGTATCGTCTTTAAACGTTTTGATGTGTTCGCTCAAAACCGGCTCCAAATGGGCGCAATGCGGGCAGAAGTAGCCGAAGAATTCCAATACTTCGATTTTGCCGGCCTGCTGTTGCGGAATCGGGTTGGACAAGACGGTGTAATTGACACCTTCGGTCAATGCGGCAGGGGCTGCCGGAGCGGATGTGTTGCTTTGGGCGCTGTCTGCCGGAACGCTGGTTTCCGCCTGTTTGCCGCAAGCGGCCAATGCCAACAGGGTCAATGAAGTCAAGGCTAAGGTTTTCAGTTTCATAGGTATCTCTTTACATTCAAATCAATGGGCGGATTTTATGGCATTTTGTTGGAGGTGTGTTCGATTTGAGTGAAAAAATGTGTTTAGTTTTATTTCAACCTTTATAAAAGGCCGTCTGAAATATGGCTTAGACATAGCCTTATTTTCAGACGGCCTTTGCCTGGTTTCATCAGAAACGGTAATTTACCCGGGCGGTATAGCCGCGCGGATTACCCGGCATGGCGTCCGAACGCCAATATTTTTGATTGAGCAGATTGGCTGCGGCAAAGGTAACGTTGACGTTTTTATGGTTCCAGCCGAGCATGGCATCAACTCGGGCAAAGCCGGGAAGCGTGGTCACTTCTTTGTTTCTTGAGTCGTAGCCGTAGCGTTTGCCTGTACCGGTTACGCCGATTTCGCCGTAGAGGTTTTCGGTCGGCGTGTAACGGAAGAACAGGTTGCCGGTAACGTTGCTGGTATTGTCCAGATGGATGCCCACTCGGTCGGGATTTTCCTTGTCTTCAACCACTTTCGCCTGCATCACGCCCAACGATCCGCGCAGATAGAGTTTTTGGGGGATGATTTGTCCGATGGCGGACAGCTCCACGCCGCGCGAACGGTGTTTGCCGCCGACAGCCCAAGTGTAGGGATCATTTTGCGCGTCGGGACGGTAGCGGATATTGAAGCGTTCGATTTGGTAGGCGGACAATGTGGTGCTGAGGCGGTCGTCCAGCCAACTGCTTTTGACACCGGTTTCGTATTGGCGGGTGTACTCGGGGTCGGCGTTGAACACGGCAGCAGACGAAGTGTCGATGCTCAAATAGCCGCCGCGTCCGCCATAAGGTGCGAAGCCTTTGTTATACGAGGCGTAGAGCGTGTGGGCGGGCGTTACGTTCCACACTGCGCCGATGTTGGGGCTGAACGAGTGACCGCTGTATTGGCGGCTGCTGCCGGTGAGTTTGTTTTCGGAATTAAAGGCGTACTTATCGTAACGGCCGCCGAGGACGAATTTGAGGTCGGGCGTGGCGTAGGAGTCGGCTTTGTGGCGGTTTTGGGTGAGGACGGGTTGCAGCCTGCCCGAAGCCGGCCAGCTTGTGCGGTCGTAAGGGTCGATGGAGGCGGAGAAGGCGCGGCTGTAACCCAATGTCGGGTTGCGGTGTTCGCGGCTGTAGTCCATGCCTACGGTCAGGTGGTTTTCAAAACGCCCGATGTGGTAGTCGCCGTTGAGCGTAAAGTTGGATGACAGGGTTTTGTTGTCGGTCTGCTGCCAAGCGTAATTGCGTTTGATTAAGCTGCCGTTTTCGCTGCCTGCATAGAAATGGTCGAAATCCTGCGCCGCCGTGCGGTGGGCGAGCTGCCATTGGGCGCGCCATTTGTCGTTGAAGGCGTATTCGAGGTCGGAACGCCAAACTTGCAGCTTGTCTTTGACAAAATCGTTTGGGTGGGCGAAACCCATGCGGTAAGGCAGTCCGAAGCGGTCGTACACGGACTTGGTCGGGCTGCGGTCGGGCGTGCGCTCCACATTGTCGTAGGTGTATTGTCCCGTCCATTTCAAGCCGTTGTTGAGTTTGACGGTAATGCTGGGCGAAACCATGACGTTTTTGCTGTCTATGCCGCTGCGGAACGAATTGGCGCGCCCGACTTCGCCGGTGAGGCGGATGGCGACGTTTTTGTTCAGCACTTCGTTGATGTCCATATTCAGGCTGCGGTTTGCCCACGAGCCGTAAACCGCACCGATGTTGCGGCTTTGTTTGAAGTTGGCGTATTTGCTGACCATATTGATGACGCCGCCGCCGTTGGTGCGTCCGTAAAGCACGGAAGACGGGCCTTTCAGGATTTCCACGCGCTCGATGTTGGCGGTACTGCGGCGGACCTGCCCGCTTTCGCGCACGCCGTCGCGGTAAATATCGGATGCGTCGGCTTGAAAACCGCGCAGGAAAATGCTTTCGCCGCGCATATCGTAGGCAGCGTCGATGCCGGCATTGCCTTCGAGGATGGAACTCAAATCGTTCGTGCCGTAGTTTTTGTTTTTCTGGATGTTGAGCGTATCGACGGTTTGCGGCGTTTCTTTGATGAGCTGTCCGTTGCGGGTAACGGCGGCTTCGTCGTAGTTGATGTAGCCTTTGAGTACGCTGGTGTCGGACTGTCCGACCACGGAAACGGTCGGCAGCGTGGCGGTGTAATGTTCGCCATTATCCTGCGTATCGGCGGCAGCAACAGGAAAGGAAGCAATAATCAACGTGGGTAATAAAGCCAAATGAAATGGTATTTGCATTTTTATACTCAATTTAACGAAACAACCGAATTATATTGCTTCTAAAAAGAAATGAGAATAGTTTCTTTTAATTATATTTAACATGATATTTGCAAACAAAGGCCGTCTGAAACACATATCGGTTTCAGACGGCCTTTGTTTATTAATATTAATAGGTACTGCTACACTATTTACTCAACAGCATTTCCTGCATCAGCTTCATGCCCCATTGCCAGCCGCTGAGCGCGCCGTTTAACCGGCCGGAATGCGGCGATTGAAGCAGGCGCGCCTGCCAGCGGTCGGCCTGTTCTTGCGCCCAATCGCGTGGCGTGCCGTTTGTTTCGGCGATGACCAACGCTGTACGGCAAGGGCAGCGGATACGCTGGAACGTATGGATTTCGTCTTCGGGAAAAGCCTCGGGACGCGGCGAGACCAAAATAATATTGGTCAGGCGTTTTTGCGTCATGATGTCGGCTTGGTACATCCATGCCAAAAATGCAGACACACCGGCACCATGAGCCACAACGGCAATATTTCTGCTGACGATATAGTCAAAGGCCGTCTGAATGGCGTGTTGCCATTCTAAAATGGTTTGCCGACTATCAGCTTCGGCGGTTTGAACAATCGGATAGCTGACCGCCCAACGGTCTATCCACATTTCCGCTTCATCCGCATCGCGTATCAGAAACAAAGCCATTTCTTCGAGTTCGAAGCTCTGCATTTCAGACGGCCTATTTGAGCAAGTCATTGAGTGTAAATGCAATCAGCAATGCGGCAGGCACGCTGAGGATGGCACAAGTCGCCAGGCAAAGTATGATGTTGGCAATCAGCCGCCAGCCCTTCCAAGCAAAGCATTTGGCCGCAATCAGCAGGCAAGGTAGGGAAAACAGCAGCCACACCAACGCCCAAGTCGGATTGGCCTTGGTCGGCGCAACCCAGCCGGACATCCGCGCCAGCATGAATATTGCCCACACCAGCATAGGCAGCACAAATGCCGCCACAACCCAAACCGCACCTACGCCGGTTTTACTGTTTATATTCCAGTCGTACTTACCAAAAAACTTATTCGGCAACATAGTCATACTCCACAACTAAAGGGGCGTGATCCGAGAATTTTTCATCTTTATAAACATGTGCGGAAACGGCTTTGGCGGCCAACTCCGGCGTAACCATCTGATAATCGATGCGCCACCCGACATCTTTCGCATACGCTTGTCCGCGGTTACTCCACCAAGTATAGCCCGGCACATCGGGATAAAGTGTGCGCCACATATCCGTCCAACCGAGTTTGTGGATGACTTTGCCTATCCATTCGCGCTCTTCAGGCAGGAAGCCCGAATTTTTCTGATTGCCCTTCCAATTTTTCAAGTCGATGTTTTGGTGGGCAATATTCCAGTCGCCGCAGACGACGATGTCGCGTCCTTCGTTCTTCATGGCTTCAAGCATGGGATAGAACGCGTCCAAAAAGCGGTATTTCACTTGTTGGCGCTCTTCCGCGCTGCTGCCGCTGGGCAGATACAGCGAAATTACCGACAACTTGCCGAAATCGCAACGGACAAAACGGCCTTCCTTGTCAAATTCTTCAATGCCCATGCCGATTTGCACATTGTCGGGTTTGCGTTTGCTGTACACCGCCACGCCACTGTAACCGCGCTTTTCGGCGCAATGCCAGTAGCCGTGCATACCGTGCGGATTTTTCATATCGTCCGACAGATCGGCTTCTTGAGCTTTCAGCTCCTGCACGCAGACAATGTCCGCGCCCGATGCGGCGATGTATTCGTAAAAACCTTTTTTATAGGCGGAGCGGATGCCGTTGACGTTGGCAGAGATGATTTTCAACATAAGATTTGAGTGATATTTAAAAACGGATAATGGGATTGAAGTTTTCAGACGGCCTGCAAGTCATAAACAAACACTTTGGAATTGCGGCCGTTGGCATTGTATTCCTGCCGGCGTTCGGCAGGCAGGTCATCGGCCGAGGCCGTCTGAAAGCCCCGTTCGACAAACCATTCGCCCGTGTGCGTAGATAAGGCGAAGAGCGTTTTGATATTTAAGGCGCGCGCTTTTTGGAATAAATGTTCCAACAGCAATTCGCCGTAGCCGCCGTCACGCGCTTCGGGCGACACCACCAGGCAGGCCAATTCGCCGCAGTCCGGCTCGGCAAAGGTTTTCAACGCCACGCAGCCGTAAATGTTTTGATCGTGTTCCAATACGGAAAAACTGGAAATATGGTTTTCCAAATACTCGCGGCTGCGGTGTAACAAGATGCCTTGTTCCGCCAACGGACGGATTAAGGCGATGATGTGCGGAATGTCGTCGCTGCGTGCCTGACGGATGGAAACAAACGGCTCACGGGCAATAGAGGTACCGCTGCCCTCGCGGGTAAACAGCTCGCGCAACAGGCTGCCGTCTTCGCGGCCGTTGAGAATCTGCACCCGCGATACGCCGTTTTCCAGTGCGCACACTGCCGCATGGAGCAAATCAACCGGCGCATCGGGATTGCCGCGCACCAATTCCTGCACTTCGCCGACAGACAACGTATTGGCCAACGAGCCGTCGGCACGGCGGATACCGGCTTCTTCGGTCAAGAAAACCAGCTTCTCCGCCTGCAAAGCCATGGCCACTTCCTGCGCGGTTTCGCACATACTCAGATTGAAGGTTTTGCCGCTGTACGAATGCCCCAAAGGACTGATCAGCACCACCGCGCCGCTATCCAAGCGCAAACGGATCTCTTCCGCGTCAATTTTGCGGACGGTACCGGTATAGCCCATGTCCACGCCGTCGATAACGCCCAACGGACGGGCGGTAATAAAGTTGCCGCACGCAATAACCGGCGGCTTGCTCCGTTGCTGCGCAGATACGCTGCTGAACAAGGCGGCTTCCACATCGCTGCGGATAATTCCCGCCACCTGCTTCACTTCCATCAGGGTCGCTTCATCGGTAATCCGTCGGCTGCCGCTGTATTTCGGAACAAAATTCCGACCTGAAGCCAATTTGTCGAGCAAATGCCGTGAACCGTGCACCAAGACCAAACGCAAGCCCAAGCTGGCCAACAGGTTCAAATCTGCGGCCAAACGGATCAGGGTTTCGCCTTCCAACAGGCTGTCGGTCACGCCGACCACCATGGTTTTACCGCGCAAATATTGAATATAGGGCGCGGCTTCGCGAAAGCTGGCAACAAAATGGGCGATGTTACTCATAGCAGGGCAAGATAAAAGAGTTGCATAATCAAAACCGTCAGCGCAATCAACGATGCCAACGTCCAGTTGAAACCGTCCTTGCGCGTTTTGACCGCCGCCGGCCCTTCCGCTTTGGATTCTTCCTTGAGCGCGCTGTTGAGCAAATCGGAAATTTCTTTGCGCGAGAGTTTGGAATGCTTGAGGATTTGCGCACCGATGTTATGCACGAGGCGCACATCCGTTACCGCCACAGGCAGATGAGCCGGATCGGCCGGCAGGTTGCCCGACAGATAATCCTTGGCCTTAAACATCCCCGAACAACGCGTGCAGACCACGAAACCCTGCGCCACGTTCAACTGGGCATCTTTCACCCAATGCGGTGTTTTACAATGAGGACAAGAACAAGCAGGCATGAGTATTTCCGTAAGTGTATTGAATCAAAAATATATATTTTAGCCAATGCTTCAGGCCGTCTGAAAACTATTTCAGACGACCTGAGCATGATGTTATGGTTTAAACCGCGCCGTAACGTTCGCGATAGGCTTTGACCGGCTCGAAGAAGCCGCCAAATTCGGCATTGTTTTGCAAGAGCGTGAACAAGTCGTTCAGGTTGGCAATTGAAACCACCGGCAGGCCGTATTGTTTTTCAACTTCCTGTACCGCCGACAATTCGCCCGTGCCTTTTTCCATGCGGTCGAGCGCAATGGCCACTGCGGCAGGCGTTGCACCTTCGGCTTCAATCAGTTTGACCGACTCGCGCACGGATGTGCCGGCGGAAATCACATCATCGATAATCAGCACACGGCCTTTCAAAGGCGCGCCCACCAACACGCCGCCCTCGCCGTGGTCTTTGGCTTCTTTGCGGTTGTAGGCAAACGGTACGTTTACGCCTTTTTCCGCCAACATCATCGCTGTTGCCGCCGCCAAAATAATGCCTTTATAGGCTGGGCCGAACAGCATATCGAACTTCACGCCGCTGGCAATAATGGCTTCGGCGTAAAACTTCGCCAGCTGCAAAGTCGATGCGCCGTCATTGAACAAACCGGCATTGAAAAAATAAGGCGACTGACGGCCGGCCTTAGTTGTAAATTCGCCGAATTTCAACACGTTTTGTGCCAAAGCGAATTTGAGGAAGTCTTGACGGAAATCGGACATTTGGGTTCTCCCGAAAGATGTTGATTTATCAAAGAAACGATTATAAAGGATTCATGCGGAAAAATCAGGCCGTCTGAAAGCAGGTTCAACCCCGCTTTTAACCGACAAGGCGGCATTACCGTTTTATCCCAGCAATCAAAACAGATTATTCCCGATGATACGGATGATTGTGCAAAATCGAAACGGCGCGATAAAGCTGCTCGGTCAGCAAAACACGCACCATGCCGTGCGGCAGGGTCAGGCTGGAAAGGCGCATCATCATGTTTGCCTGCTGTTTCAATCGGTCGGTCATGCCGTCTGCACCGCCGATAATAAAGCAGACGTGTTCGCCGTTTTGCTGCCAGCTTTTCAAGTGTTGCGCCAATTCGACCGAAGTCGGCGCTTTGCCGCGCTCGTCCAATACCACCAAAAACGCGCCCTGCGGTATGGCTTCCAACAGGCGTTTTTCTTCAGCCGCCATGCCCTGAGCCGCATTCACACCCGCACCGCGTTTTTCGGGCTTGATTTCTTTCAGCGCATAATTGACATCGCGCCCGAAGCGTTTGGCGTACTCGCCGACGGCTTCATCCACCCAACGCGGCATTTTCGTGCCTACAGCCAAGACGGTGATATTCATGGAGTATCCTTTGTTATCGAATTGTCGGTTGGGCATTATGGTCAAGCAGGTTCTCGACTTTTTCAAACCATGAGCCAATACCCGCGCAACCGACTGAAAATAAAAGGCCGTCTGAAAGCCGAATGTATCCCGTTCGGCTGTTTCAGACGGCCTTTCAATGATTAGCAGTGAACCAGTGTACCTTCGTTTTCGCCGGTTACCACGCGTTTGAGCGAGCCTTCTTTAGCAATGCCGAAGACCACGATATTGAGTTTGCGTTCGCGGCAGAGGGCGAAGGCAGTGGCATCCATCACTTTGAGATTTTTTAACAAGGCTTCGTCAAAAGTAATGGTTTCATAGCGTGTTGCAGATGGGTCTTTTTTCGGGTCCGCGGTGTACACGCCGTCAACGTTGGTGGCTTTGAGCATCACATCGCAGTTCATTTCCGCACCGCGTAATGCGGCAGCAGTGTCGGTCGTAAAGAATGGGTTACCGGTACCGGCGGCGAAAATCACGACTTTGCCTTCTTCCAAATATTGAATGGCTTTAGGACGGGCGTAAGTTTCAGCGATTTGCTGCATAGACAGTGCGGATTGAACACGCGCTTTGATGCCCAAAGTTTCAAATGCGTCTTTGAGTGCCAACGCGTTCATCACGGTTGCCATCATACCCATGTAGTCGGCAGTGGCGCGATCCATGCTGCCTGCTTGTGCAGATACGCCGCGGAAAATGTTACCGCCGCCGACAACGATACCGACTTGCACGCCCATTCTCACGATTTCGGCAATTTCGCCGACAGTTTGAACGATGGTATCGTGATTGATGCCGAATGGATCGGAACCCATCAGAGATTCGCCGGAGAGTTTCAGTAATACGCGTTTGTATTTGATTTGCTGTGTCATGGGATACCTTGCTTTCTTGAATGTCGTCGGTCGGAGTTTGGGTCGTCTGAATTTTCAAACGGTCGGATTACAATGATATGGTGTGTCGTTCTATTATTGTTTTGGTTTTCAGACTGCCTTTATATTCGGTCGTCTTAAAATAGGTACCGTAAACGGTTTTCTCAAAAAAAAGCACCCTGATTCGTTTGGAATCTAGGTGCTTTCTTTTTCATAAGTGCCTTACACTTTAGCAGCGGCAGCAACTTCGGCTGCGTAGTCAACAACAGCTTTCTCGATACCGTCGCCTACTTTGTAGCGTACGAAGCTGATCACTTCAGTGCCGTTTTCTTTAGCGAATTGGGCAACAGTTTGGTCAGGGTTCATCACGAACGCTTGGCCGTTCAGAGTGATTTCAGCCAAGAATTTGCGGATACGGCCTTCAACCATTTTAGCGGCGATGTCGGCAGGTTTGCCTGAAGCGATAGCTTGTTCGGTGTAGATGTGGCGTTCTTTTTCAACGGTTTCAGCATCTACTTCGGCTTCGCTTACGCATTGTGGTTTAGCGGCAACGATGTGCATACCGATTTTGCGTGCTACGTCTTCAGAGCCTTTGAACTCAACCAATACGCCTTCGGTAGCCAAAGCACCGTGGATGTAGGCAACCAATTGGTTGGCAGTGTCGATCACTTGGAAGCGGCGAACAGACATGTTCTCGCCCAATTTAGCGATGATGGCTTTACGTTCTGCTTCAACCAGTTCGCTCAATTCTTCAACAGAAGCCGGTTTTTTCTCGGCAGCAGTTTTAGCAACGAAGTTGGCGAATTCTACGAAGCCGGCGTCTTTAGCAACGAAGTCGGTTTCGCAGTTTACTTCAACCAATGCGCCGACATTGCCGTTGATCGCGTAAGCCAATACGCCTTCGGCAGCAGTACGGCCAGCCAGTTTACCGGCTTTCGCACCAGATTTAATACGCAGGATTTCTTCGGCTTTGTCGAAGTTGCCTTCAGCTTCAACCAAGGCTTTTTTGCATTCCATCATGCCCAGGCCGGTAGCGGCGCGCAGGTCGGCAACCATTTTTGCAGTAATTTCTGCCATTTTGAATCTCCTAGATTTTTGGGAACACGGCCATTGCCGTGTTTGGAAATAGTGGCCGTCTGAAACGGATTTCAGAACGGGATTTGAGAAAAGGGGCATAATGCCCCTCTTCTGTGTACCGAATTACTCGGCAGCAGCTTCTTGGGCAGCGGCTACAGTTTCTTGCAGCGCTTGGTTTTTGCCTTCCAAAACTGCGTCAGCGATGCCGCGGCAGTACAGGCGGATAGCTTTAGCGGAGTCATCGTTACCAGGGATAACGTATTTCACGCCGTCAGGGCTATTGTTGGTATCGACTACGGCGATAACAGGGATGCCCAATTTTTCAGCTTCAACCAGAGTACCTTTTTGGTAGCCGGTATCGATAACGAAAATCGCGTCAGGCAGGCCTTTCATGTTTTTGATACCGCCCAAAGAACGTTCCAGTTTTTCAACGTCGCGTTGCATTTCCAGAATTTCTTTTTTGTTGAAACCGCCTTCAGCAGCGTTTTCCAGGGCAGCAGTTTTTTCTTCCAGGCGTTTGATGGATTGCTTAACGGTTTTGTAGTTAGTCAGCATACCACCCAACCAGCGGTAATCAACGAAAGGCATACCGGCACGGGTAGCTTCTTCGCGGATGATGTCGCGGGCTTGGCGTTTGGTACCTACGAACAATACTGTACCTTTGTTAGCAACCAGACGACGTACGGCTTCTTGCGCCTCTTGGAACATCGGCAGGGTTTTTTCCAAGTTTACGATATGGATTTTGTTGCGCGCACCGAAAATGTATTGAGCCATTTTCGGATTCCAGAAACGGGTTTGGTGACCGAAGTGAACACCGGCTTCAATCATCTGACGCATAGTAATTTGAGACATGTTATTTCCTTGAAAGGGTTAAAGAGCACACATTCAATCGCATAGAACTTGATAGGCGGCGCCTATTGTCAAGCACCCTTCGGCGAAAGTGGGCATAAGTTTAAAAAAATAAAAGAGTGTTTCCGAAATGGAAAACTGACGGATTATAGCGGATAAGAGGCCGTCTGAAAAGGGATTTATACCTTTCCATCCTGTTTTTCATCCGTCTGTACCGCCTTTTGGCGGGCCGCTTCAAACTCCGCCTGCTCCTGCCGTTTCATCAGGCGGTTGCGGCGGCGGATGGTCACGACAAAGACCGTGAATACAGTGGGCAACACTGCCCAAAAAACCAAATAAATCAACGCGCGCGCAATACTCGGCTGCGCGGCGGAAAACATCACGGCAACAAAAAGATAGCCGATGGCGACAATGTGCCACATCGTGTGCGTCCTGTTTGAATGTTAACAAAATCGTTATAATCGCAACATTCTACCGCAATCCCGAAAGGCCGTCTGAAAATGAGGAATCCCGAAAAATCGGCACTACGCAAACAGTTCCGCCGCGCACGTGCCCAAATGAGCGCCGACGAGCGAAACGCCGCCACCGAAACCATCAACCGCCTGCTCAAGCCCTACATCAAAAAAGGACGGAAAATCGGCGTGTATTGGCCGATGGGCAAGGAATTGCGATTGGACGGCTTTGTCCGTGCCGCACAAAAACGCGGCGCCAAACTCTACCTGCCCTATATCGAACCGAACACACGCCGGATGTGGTTCACCCCCTACCCTGCCGACGGTACCAAACAAGAACGCAAACGCGGCCGCGCCAAATTGAGCGTCCCCCAATTTACCGGCAAGAAAATCCGCGTCCACCAACTCAGCCTGCTGCTGGTCCCCATCGTCGGCATCGACAAACGCGGCTACCGCCTCGGACAGGCCGGCGGCTATTACGACGCCACCCTCTCCGCCACGAAATACCGCCTGCAAACCCAAACCCTGGGCGTAGGCTTCGGCTGCCAACTGACCGACACACTGCCGACCGAACCCCACGACATCCCCCTAAACGGCTTTGTCTCCGAGCTTGGCGTATTGAAATTCAGACGGCCTCGATAGGACAATTATCGGTTTATTAAAGGCCGTCTGAAACCTAATTTTTTAGGTTTCAGACGGCCTTTGTTTTATTGTGCTGCTTGTTCAAGACTGAGCACTCGGAAAGTTTCTTTCAGGTTTGATAAGACCAAATCCATTGTTCCCTTTCTAAAACGCTCCTCTATTCTAGCTTGCCAATAGGAATTCTGTTCAGAAGATCCCTGCAACATAAAGCGAGGATCTTCGATTTTACTATTTAAAATTAGCATCACAGCAATCACATCCACTTCTTTAACATAAGAAGGATAATCTGGCATATTTGGCCAAGATTGAAGATTAAATAATTGAGCAAATTCTCTAGCATCAGTTCGATTTTTATTGATATCGTCCATTAAACTTGGATAAAAGCAGAAGATAAATACACCAACCACACGTAACCATAGGACAGGTGGGTCATTCCTAGCCCCAAACCCATGACTTAAAGAGTGATATACCTCCAAAAATCGGACTAATCGTTCCGTCTCCCTAAGCGATAAATTATTCCGTTTAATCATCTCATTTATACAATCCATAACTTCATACCCACTAAACAAGACCCCTCCTATATGACTATCTTTTATTAATCGCTCAAAATAATGAACTGAAACCAAAGCACGCCCTTCCTCGTACCGATCCACAACCTTATCCGGCAAGGCAAAGTTATACTTCAAAAACTTGTCTAAATATTTCTGCGCATCCACATCTGCGCCATACCGATGATTAATCGCCGCGCACAGTTGCTTGGTATTCGTAACCAGCACGACTTTAACGTTTTCAACATCAAAAACATGTTTGATGACTTCCAACATATCGACGGCGTAATCGGGGCGGCAGCGGTCGAGTTCGTCGATAAACAGGATAATCGGTTTGTCTGCTGCCAATTCTTTCAGGCAGGCTTTGAGCGTTTCCAGATTTTTTTCCGCTTCGATTTGCTCTTTCAACAAGGCCTCGACGGTTGCATCAATAGTGTGGCTGGCGATTGTGGCAGCAGCATCGGTTACGGTTTCGGCCAAACTGCCTGCATCTTGGCCGTCATTTATTATCTGTTGTAATCCTTCTGCCAAATCGTCTGTATTTTGCTTTAGAACATGACCAACCGCTGCCTTAGCAACGGTTTTCATCACGAATCCTGCGGCTTTCGCGACTTTCCTCGTAATATTTTTGCGCTGTTCAGACGGCTGCTCGCCAGTATCTTCAGGCGTACAGGCTTTAATGATTTCGGCAAGCAATGCCAGCAAAGGCTCTCCGCTATGGTCCGAACGGAAGGCGTCGATATAGACGGGCTGGTAATCGTGATGTTGCTGCTGTATGAGCCGAATTAGCTTTTGGCAAAATTCAGTTTTACCCGTTCCCCAGCCGCTATCGGCTTACGGTTAAATTCATCATGTGTAGCAAAAGTTTTTTCTAAAGATTGAGTTTCCATATTATCCCTTTGTCTGTCATAGGTTTTGTGTAACGTATTTTACTCTGTCATCAGTTTTTATGTTTTTGTTCTTTTAGATTCAAAAAGGCCGTCTGAAACTTTCAGACGGCCTTTATTCAAATTAACCCTTACTTGGCATCTTTAAATCCGCGTTTCAAATGCACCATCAACAATGCGACGGCGGCAGGCGTTACGCCGGAGATGCGGCTGGCTTGGCCGACGGTTTCGGGTTTGTGCTGGTTGAGCTTTTGCTGCACTTCTGCCGACAAACCTTTGACTTTGCTGTAATCAATGTCGTCGGGCAGCTTTAAGGTTTCGATGTCGCGGCGGCTGTCGATTTCTTCGTTTTGACGG
>ERZ1674165.104-NODE-104-length-16326-cov-2.458607_pt1 | contig 16326 bp, 19 predicted proteins | sample MGYA00581302_ERZ1674165 | MGnify/ENA primary metagenome ERZ1674165 (study PRJEB41354, sample SAMEA4873305) | human saliva metagenome | biome: human-associated habitat [ENVO:00009003]; feature: mouth environment [ENVO:08000002]; material: saliva material... | reverse complement strand
TGCACCGCCCCCGACTGAGTTTCAATACGCCCATAATCGCGGTACCTACCAATAATAGAGCCGCCACCTAGAGCTTCGGGAATGAGGAGGCGAACCTTATCACCAGGCATGATGTTCAAGTCAGAGGACTTAGCCGGGTTAGGAGTTGCGTACATCCAAGAGAAAGAACCCATAATTATTTTTCACCTTTCAAGTAGTCCACAGGGGTGCTTAAACCCAGAAAATATTACCTGTATAATACCACATATATTTATCTATTTGCAAGTCGTGAAGCAATTGTTAGCCACCAGGCACACCGCATGGCAAAACGTAAAAACATGTGGTAGACTATAGGTAGATTCTTAAAACACCTACCGAAAGGTTTAACACCATGCGTATCGAACCCAACAACCACGTCGCAAAGCTTCTTGAAAACCCCAACGACATTAAGTGGCACCTGGAAAAGAACATCCCCGGCTCCCAGGTAAACGTAGGTAACCGAACCAAATACAGCGCAATCTTCTCCATCGCATGCGGTGGAGAACGATACCTCGTAACTCTTGAAGCCATGCCGCACGGTCACAGCGTCATCACTGAGCTAGTACGTATTAACGCTCACCCCGACTATGAATACGAGCCGGACGTTGAACACATTAGTGAAACCTTGAACCGAATTAGTTCTCTTCTTAAAGAGTTCATCAAGACCCACTAACCAAAAGAGCAACACTCACGCCCTGGCGAGCGCTAACCATTAAACCCGCCCGCCAGGGTGTGACAATAGAAAGGAAACCTGAACAGGCATGAACCTGACCCACTACATGCTCCCCGCCCACGCCACCACATTCCTAGCAACAATCCCCTACGTTATTGGAATCATCATTGCTTCTTATGTTGCTAAGCGCGCTTTCCGTAAAAGCACAACTGTAGACGACAAGGATAATATCTGGCGCAAACTCAAAGTAGCGCTTGTAACGCTAACCGCTCTATATGTTGTTGCCGTTGTGGGTTTCACTATCCCTAACTTTACGGGCTCCAGTGTAATGCTTATGGCGGTTGCTATCTGTACAGGTTTAGTCGCCGGTTCATCAATCTCGGCTGGTTTGGAGATGCGTGACAGTGAAAAGTTCAGGAAGAACAGCAACACCTATATGATGAACGTATTCATGGTCACCGCTGTTCTCATGCTCATCGTAACCTTCGTTATTGCTGTATGCTCCTCCCGTGAATCTACAGGTCAAACCAACACCCCCGTATCTGAGAAGGTGAACGGGCAGGCTGTTGAATACCGCCGCGCGCTAGAACCTGCCTCCGATGGTAAGTACCTCACCATTAACGCTATTAAGCAAAATAACGGTATCCCGCGAGCGCCCCGCATTGAAACCATCACCTACTACACGTGGCTTGAACGCGACACGGATAACAGCATCAAAACCGTGACCGTAAACGTGGGCGAAAAGGGCGGTGTAACCATCGTAGACGACCTACCCGCAGGTGAAGCTCCCTATGTGAACTACACGCCCATGTATTACCCTAGCTCTGTAGATGCGGACGGGTCGAACCTATGCGTAGCGGGGCGCGATAAGGACTGCGACCTTAACGCCACCTACGCATACGATAAGGCAACCGTACATATCCCCACTGGTTCCACCTCTAACCTGGTGGTAACCAACCGGGAAGCCGAAAAGTAGCCACTTGTACGCTACATAAAGAGCCGCTTTAAAGGATTCTGAGTTAGGTTCCTTTAAAGCGGCTCTTTTGCCGTCCTCCAGCTGGTAATATAAAAATAATCAACAACCTACCCAAAGGAAAAACCTATGCCGGAAACGTACCTGTTCGACTGTCACGAATATGAAAACTTTAAAGCGCCCACGTTACAAGCCCTCACCGCGTATCAGAGCCTCCGCACCAAAGAAGAAAACAGCGACACACACAACGTTACTGATAATCTCACGTTAGAGATGCTCGGGCTGGATAAAGAATGGCTGAAAGAGCGACGGCGCGACGACATCCAGGCTCTCATCAGTGGGCGGCGCGGGCACCCCTATGTATACTACCCAGCGGGAACCATTGAAGAAGAGTACGGCATCACTATTGAAGAAGCAGACACAATCTACCGTGGACTAATCATCAAATATCCACCCGAAAAAATTAGACACAACACTTACACGAAACCCACCTACCCAGCGGCACAGTTCAAGCTCGGGAAAACCGGGATAGACGCACTACGCCCAGAAACATTCAGTGTCCTCAACCTGCTAAACTCCCTAAACTTCTCACCCCTCGAACAACACGTCTTCCTGTACAACCCAAACAAAATGTACGGGTATATGGCGCGCGCCGAAATCCTCACCTACTGCACCCCAGACGTACACCAGCTCATCTACCGTGACGCATATAACCAAGTAACCCAAAAAGCCGAGCACCAGGTGACCCAATACTACGAGTCGCTCGGCACGCCGGAACACTACCCAGACCCAGCCCGCGTCATTCACGTGAGCAACACCAACACAGAGTTAAACATAGACGGAACCCCCGTAAACCCTGACCAGTCGCCGGGGCACACGCTTATTGCGCAAGAACTAGGTATCCCTGAAACTCTCTTTAATGCAAGAGAAGCACTCCTACCTCAAGAGGAACGTTACAACGGCACAACCGGAACCGAGGACAGGGTAGAGATGCTCCTCGAATTAAACGGAAACCAAGAAACAGCAACCCGGCTGGGGGAGATGATTGATGCCGGGGAAATCCTTGCAACAGGAACGGTGATGCTTGGCTCCGAGCAACGAATCCTCCCGCTCTTCCAGTTCAATACGTCACCTGATACGCTCAGCTTCACAGGCGTGAACCCCGTAGCGAGCCGCCTCATCAAACAGCTCCTCGACGCAGGAATGAAACCCAGCCACGTGAAGCGATACCTAACAGCCCGTAACCCCTGGTTCGCAATGGCTGAACCCCTCACCTACGCGGAACTAGGGGCAGATTATGAGCAAGCCGCCCTCCATATCGGGCTGAAGCAAATCTAGCAACGGATAACCGAACACATAATTAGCCCCTCCTTACTTACAGCGTCTGCCGTGGGTAAGGAGGGGTAAATTCTTTTGTAAACATATGCGTAATAAGGCGGGTTTATTTATGGACGTGCGTATCAAATCGGGCTCCGTTCAAGATGCCTGATTTACGGATAGCTTCCGCTTCTTTATTGGAAACGTATAGGTGTGCGCCGGGCGCTTTCTTAACCCGCTTTAGTGTTCGCTCCTTATATTCTTGTTCACGTCGCAAGTATGCTTCAGTACGTATCAGCCGGGCGAATTTTCGCCTCGCCTGCTCACTATCGGGTGGGGTGTCCTCTATACTATCCGTCACCTCATTCTTCCTATTACCCCACCATTCACAGACCAGAACTGTTGCAGAGATAGCAATCGTTATAGTGAGGGGCACTAGAAAAATCCAGACCTGTAATTCCATGACGTTCAACCTTCTTTTTGGGGGAGTTATGGGTGATTACTTGTACTCCTCACATGGTAGCACCGCAACTAGAAGCGCGGGACACCCGACACTCTGAAAGAATCAAAGCATCGAGGAACCCCGCACTTATCTATACCGCGTGTTACCGAGTTACGTTACGAACCTTCAGGTGACGCTGGTGCTCTACCCAGCGGAGGGCGAGCTTAGCGGCAACCTTACCCGTGCTTTCCTTGAGGGAAACGGCGGTCTTCATTGCTTCGCTATCCTCATTGAAAGATTCAAGGTTGATACCACCTACGTTGAGCATTGCCAGTTCAAGGCGGGTCGCGTCTTCCACATCAGATGCTTCACGCTTAATGTCGTGTACCTTCTTGAGCCGGGTGAACGCCTGCAAGTCAAGAGTGGTACCGGCTGACTCTAGACCTTCTACAGCGTCTACGGTACCGTACAGGGCGCGCACGTGCCCGTTAATGAACATTTCCGCTTCGGTGCGAATGTAAGCGATGGTGTTCAGATTACCCTTGACGGTTTCGAGGATGAGCTGGAAGTCGTTGTTTTCGGCGTTAGGCATGGCGTGTAACCTTTCGTTAGTTTTTAAGCCCCGGAGGTGGGGTGCTTTTGGGTTGGCTTGTTGCCGTCCTGATACTTCCATTTTTCCACCGTATCTGTAGGTGTGCAAATGGTTTCGTCATTTCGGAAATATGCACTCTGAAAAACATGGAAACCCACCCCAGTTTGCAAACCGTTAAAAACATGTGGTAGACTGTAGGTGTAAGGCAAACGGGTTGCAGAAAGACCTGAAAGCCACCGAAACTTTGAAACCTACCGAAAGGCGTATCAATCATGGCAAACGTCAAGCGCACCACCTGGAACGAAGCTCTCACCATTGCAAAGAACCTCCAGGAAGAGTACCAGCTCCCTATCTTCGCGATGACCCGCCGAGGCAACCCCAAGGTGGATTACTACTCCCCCGCAAGCCTGAACCCCGAAGCTTACCTGAACGAAAACGTAGATAAGCGAGACTGGGATAATGTAGAAGCCTGGGTTGTCTTCAAGAACGACAACCTGACAGGCGGTGAAGCCCGATTCTACAGCACCGTACAGACCTGGCGCGGCGAGGAGCAGGTACCCGAGCCGTTCGGTAAGGTTATCAAGGGCTCGGAATGGGAGGATGACCAGGCGGAAGGATTCTACGTATCGTACCGTCTGAGCGAAAACTTCACCATGACCGATTTGGTCACCATGCTGAACCGCTTTGTTGAGCAGGTCAATGCTAACTCCGACGAGAAGTGGGAAGTTGTACCGCCTGAAAGCGAGGAAATGTGCGCGGTTCTGCGTGTAGTGGGTACCAAGTACTTTTAACTAACAAGCCAGATAGAGCGTTGCCCCTGGGTACTATAATCTTCCAGGGGCAACGCTCTATAGGCACCGTGTCCCGGTTGTGCAGAAAGGAAAATATATGACGCACCTGACGCTAGAGAATTTCACCCCCACTGTGAGTACCCGTGCTCGAACGGATATTATGCGCCTATTGACCAGCGAGGTTGAGGAGGCACTCCCTCTAGTAGGTGGCGGTGTAATAGACCCGTCAGATAACAGGTTTATTGCTGGCGACCGTAAACTGTTTGATGAGTGTTTTGCCCTGAAAATTGTTATGACTGACGAGGGTATCGGAAATATTCTGAACCTGAATAATCAGCTGAACCTTAACACCCAAGCCCAGAAGGGCGACCTTTACCTCACAATGTACGCCGTGACTGACATATACGCCTGGAAAGTTGCACTTGGGGATAAATGGTGGTCTGATTTTATTTACAGTGAAGATTTATGGCACCGAAAGGTGCGCGCCATTGAAGGTCGTAAGGGTGCTTTCATTGAGAACATCCCCATTAACCATACCGGCTTACAGACAGAGCACCCTCTAGAGGATAGAGATAAATATAGCTGGGACGTAGCTGGTATCGAAATCGACTGGAACGACGTCACTATCTACCTGAAAAGCCCCATCGGTCAGCATATGGGCAACTATTCGTAAAAATAACCGCTGGCTCAAGAAGAAGCTAAGAAAGGAAAGTGTTCACCTTGTTCTCAATTACTCAATCGGAGCTGGAGAATGTTCGTGAGTTTTGCCGTGCGTACCTTGCACTGAAGCAGATGGCTCTAAACCTTGGAAGCCGTAACGGAAACGGTTACCTTTGGACTACCAACTACGGGGAGACGCTGTTCCAATATATTCCGAAAATTATTACTGAGGATGAGCCTCAACCGTGGGGTGCGCACCGCGTCAAAACTCTTAAAAAGTTCTCCGTAAGTAAGGTGGATAAAGAGATTACCCTGCGCTTCACAGATGGTAGGGCGCAGGTTTTCCCTCTCGTCTATAAAGAAAACATTGAGGAGCGCGATACTCTTAGTTACTGGGACGGTTCCACCTACGCAAAGCAGATAGCGCGAATCATTGAGCGATTCTACCCACACCAGGAATCAGACCTTATCCTACGCACAACCGGATACGAGGGGTTACCTATTCCGTTCGGTAACCGCCCCGAAGAGTGGGAATGCGACTGTGGCACGAATAAATGTGGCACTTATGCGTGTAGCATGATTTTCGCATACAAGTTTCTCTCGCCCCAGCGGTATGCAATCCTTATTGAAGGTGATATAGGGCGCGTCATTACAGCCGTTCTGCGGAAGATTAATGCTGTGGTTCCTAATGATGACTGCTGGGTGGAATGGATTGGGTACGACGCGGTAGATAACTTTATTAGCGAGGCAATTAGGGGTGAATAGAAAGAAAAGGAGAAAGTTATGGAGTGCCTGACGCTAGAGAACTTCACCCCCACCGTGAGCACGTGCGCCCGAACGGATATTATGCGTCTCCTTGCTTACATAAGAGATGAGGAGCCTGCACGTGAACCTCAGTGGCGTAAGTTGAAGCCGCTTGAACGTGTACCTGTGGGGGTATGCTCAGCGCCCGCCATACCCTGTACTGTAAAAGCACCTATTAGTGTGATTAGTGAAGATGTTAGGGGGGGAAAATGGTTCCCTATCTCTACCATTGCCCCGCCCGACCTAAAAGCCGCTAACGACTCTTACATTACGCACTACCTTGAGATGGCAAAGGGTGGGGTAAACTAATGGCTCTTTCGCGCATGTGTGATTGAGCCACATGTGTCTGTTTCGCCTCCCCTTGTTGGAAATCGTTAAAAACATGTGGTACTATAGTAGTAGCTAAAGGGTTGCATCCCGCACACAAGTTACTGTTCTACTGAAAGGTTTGTATTATGGGCAAGAAGCGCCAGAAGTTTACCCCCGTCGGATTTAAGGGCGTGCCCCTGGATAAGTGGGGTGAACCGCCTGCTGATTACTGGCACCCGAACCTGACGACTTACCGTATGTTCACCGTGCAAGAGTGTGAGGACATCATGGATAAGCTCATTACTACCGATAATGTGTTCGCGCTCATTGATGAACCTGAGAAGGGGCAGAATATTTTTGAGGCACACCTCATTAAGAAAGGTATTAAGCCGTTCTCGGCTGATTATCCGCCTGAGTGCTGGCAGGTGGTTCACCCCACTGTGTGCGAGGAAGCTTTTGTAGTGGAATTTGACGACATTAAATACCTTGTCATAATGATTCTTACTCCGGGCGAGAAGAAAGCTGAGAAGCTCCGTAAACGTCTTACGAAGGAGGATACGTTCCGCGTCAAGGTGGACGACCTCTTTATGAAGGTAAAGTTTTAAACAGCTCTTGAAGGGGAAGGCAGGCATCTCTGTTCTTCCCCTCTTTCGCATGTCCCAAAGTTTGCAAACTGCTAAAAACATGTGGTACTATAGTAGTAGTTAAGGGGTTAAACCCCACACATACTTACTGTTCTACTGAAAGGTTTCACACCATGTCTACCTCTACTTCTAAGGGTTACCTCGTTACCAATATTAAGACCTACGCTTACGACAAGGCGGGTAAGCCGATTGAAACTACTATTGCCCCTGAAGATATTCCGGGCGCGATGGAACATTTCAACACCACCCCCGTCACCTCAGTAATTCTTGAAGATTTTACGGCAAAAGAGTTGTTTGAAGTAGACCTTTGTTCTATGACTACTCAGGAAGATGGTTCTGAGAAGGAACAGGCTTACACCATCAATATTGACGGTGTAACTCACTATGTTTCGCTAACCATTTACTTGGAAGCTGGAGACGAGGCGCGCCTGCGCAAGCTTATGGAAGCTAACACCTGGAAGCTCCCCGCGAAGTTTAACCCCAACGAGGAACACGTCATCTTCTTCTAAGCCGCCTGTAAACCGGCGAAAGCCGTAATACCCCCTCTAAAGGCTACAAAGCTTTTACAGGGGGTATTACAGACCCAGAAACCCCTAATAAACCCCAAGCTCCATACCTGAAAGGAATAATAACAATGTTTACTGAATCTTCTACCTACAAACTTCCCGCAAAACACCGCATGGAAATCCTAGAAGACACCATCCGCAACATTGAAAAGAATGGTTTCCTCCACGCGGAACAGACCGTACCCGTCTATAACGTAAACAAAGCCGACAATGACTACCTCGAAATCGAAGCCGAGGGTGGCGAATGGTTCTACATCGAAACCAACGAGGAGAAACAGACCCTAACGCTCGGCGTGATTGACGAAGAGGCAGACGGAACCTGGGACGAACACCTCCAATTCTGTGACGGTCAATGCGATAACGTAGACGGTGTAGAGTGCGCTCCCCGTATCGGATTCTGGGACTCTGAATCTTGGAATATGCTTGACGCAATCCTTACCAAACTCGGTTACAAGGAAACCGACTAACACCCACAGGCACCCCGCCAGCGTGCTACACCAAGCAAAAGCAGTCGGGGCACAGTTATCCACCCCAAAGTTAGCACCTATATGCAAAAAAAGCTGTAGCAGGCACTCACGTTCATTGGAAGGAGCTACCCCGTGTCATATGATGAGTCCTGGTCAGAGCAGAAGCTCAACCCCAATAATGCAACAGACCGGCGCGAAATCATCTCCGGGTACACCGAAAAAACACTCCTCAGCGGAGAAATTAAGGAAATCACTAAGCTTCAAGCACCCCGCTTTAGCTACGGTGAAATCTTTATCGAGCACCCAGAAAACCTAGAAGGATACACGCCCGGCAAACCCTACGCCCCGTCTATCGAGGTTGAAGGTACAGTTACTGCTGTAGGTAAAACACGCATCGGCAAGAATGTTACCGTAGGTGCAGGGTCTACCCTCCAGCTGGGTTGCACATCCGAAGATACCGCAAGCTTTGAAAACGCCACCATTCCCGAACTTGAAGAAATAAACGCCCTGTATGGGAACGCCAAAGTTTCGGGCGGTACACACGCTCAACTATTCATGTACGACAACACAAGCATTACGGGCGACATTGATACATACGATGTGGTTTTGCATGACTCCGCGTGCATCAAGGGAACGGGAGCGGTATCACATATATACTTGGAGGGGGACGCGGAGATTAACTTTGAGGAAGCACCCCGTAATCTTGGCGCGCCTGCTGAATACGGGTACTTTGATGAATCGCTTATGCGAGATAACCGGCTAATCATCACCCAACCATACCTACAGTACCCCAAAAAGCCGCGCTCTAGTTTCATTAGGCGCACTGAAAGCGATACAGAACCCTATTGGAGCTTCTACCACTGTACGCGCGTGTACTGGTCGACCTATAGTTATGACACAAGAATCCTTATTCTTGGAGGTATCACACAGGCGTTAAGCCGTATTTACGAGCACCCAGAGATTTTCGGGTCAGCGCGACTATGCTTCTCAAGTACTCATCATAAGAAGCATATAGAGCGTTGTCGGTGCATGTTGTGGTTCCCCTTGTATTTGCTGGCTGAGCCGGTGGCTTTGCATTATTTCTCACGCGCCGACGGTCTAGTGGGCAAAGCTGAGGGAAACATCGCGAGTGTTGGTTCGGATAACATGTTCTCTTACTTAACTATCCGTGACCTTGAAACAGCTATGCTCGCACGTTTAGAGCATGTAGCCCGTGCTGTTGAAATCATAGGTGAAGATGGAGATTTTGAGGGTGATGGTGTCTTCGAGAAGGCGCTCAAGATTTTCCACACAAACATTCGGAGTGCTGTACTTGATAATCAGTACGCCTTGGAAGTTTGCGACATGCTAGGTTTCAGTAAGGAAGACAGGAACGATAATACAGAGGACGAACGTAACCTCATGTACTGGTATCTTAACTACCTGTACCAGGTACACGGTATTACTGCTGAGGAGTTCGTTGTAGACGGTGTTCCGAGGCAGGATATTTTGGATATGACCGCTCTGGAGCGCGGCATCCCCTTCAGTTAGATACAAGATACTTAGACGGCTCTTATTGCCCATAGGCACCCTTCATATTCCCCGCTTTCTCTCACACGGAGGGGTGGGGAATATTTTTTACCCAAAGCTTGCAAATCATTAAAAACATGTGGTAGACTATAGGTGTAACGAAATGAGAGACAAAAACCTCTCACACCTAAACAAACGATTCACTGAAAGGAATCACCCCATGTCTAGACGACTGTTACCAATTTTGTTAATATTATACACATGCTTTAATATGGTCGTTATTGAACACATCGATAATATTCTCTAGGCTTTGATAGGAGGGCGTGCATGGCTAAAAACCAGACGTATAAAGCGTTCACAGTGCGTCCCTCTCATGTCATGGATTTGAGTGGTGAGCTACTTGATAGCGCTCCCATTATGGCTGAGCTTACCACCGAGATTCGGGGAATTTCTGGCTATGCAACCTATGTGGCACGTAATGATGTTACCCTCGAGTCTCGTCTCGCTCAGATTACCGTGTCGGCACCCGCAGAGGCTGGTCGTCAGGCAGGTGTTACTATGCCGAACTTCTTCCGGGAAGATGAAGACGGCGAGCCACTTGTTGGCAAGTCGGGTAAATCCCGCAAAGAGAAACTTATTCAATACAATGCTGTCACAGCTTTCCGTTCATGGGATGAGCGTGTTAAAGCCGCAAATGGTGAAAGCTCTAAGCATGTTTCACAAGGCTGGAAGCGCACCGTAAACGCCTCTCCTCCGTCGTATGGCGAGGATACCGTTAATCTTGGTTCTGTCGACCGTGGCTATGCGGTGATTGAGAACGACCCATTCGTGGACGCTGAAATTGTTCTCAAAATGGTGATTAAAGGCAACTGGTATCGCCTAATCTTCCCCTTTGATAACAGCCGTTTCCCCGTGGGCAAGGTAACTCTGCCTGTCATCAAGATTCAGGATAACCAGCCCGTTTTTATTTTCTCTGTGACAACCGACAACCCCGTCGTCCAGTTTTCGGGTGATTATGTTATTGGCGTGGACGTGGGCATCAATAATTACGCTACCGTCGTTGTGCGTAATACCAAGACTGGGAAAATAGCCTACAGTACCACGCTATCTCTGCGCGTCCATTCACTGTGGAACAGTGTTCGCGCGTCTGAGCGACAAGTCCGTGCTCTCTGTAAGAAAGCCGACAAGCTTCTTTTTGAGCGCCAAGACAAAATGGCGGCGTTAGACGAGGCTCAGCTCCACCGTGAAGCGGCATCTAGGAAGAAGAGGGAACTCGCTATCCTAGCGGCGCAAGAAATTGCTGACCTATCCCACCAGTATGATAACGCGGTGGTTGCGGTTGAAGACCTCGGCTGGATTGCTAATACTATGCAAAACGGCAGGTGGAATAGAGGTGCCTTCGTACAGTGGCTGACCCACTATGTTGAACAGAACGGCGGCTGGGTTCTTGCTGTGAACGCCGCTAATACGTCTCAGCTGTGCCATGAGTGTGGCTCTGAGGTTACTCATCCCGAGCATAAGGTTTCCGACTGCCCGAAGTGCGGCGTGAAGGATAGGGATGTTAATGCCGCCGCAAATATTGCCGCCCGCGCTGTACCGAAAGTGGGGACGGCAAGGAATACTCGCGCTAAGAGCAAGAAACTCCAGAAAAAGACTTCCTTAAAAACCCCTGCCGCCAGGAAAGCTTTGAAGCATCCTGGCGGCAGTAGGGATAAGAATTGTCCGACCCCGAAGAGGAAGAGACGACGTTCTTCTGAGGGGGTGAAACTTCCTCTGCGCCCCGCTAGGGTACGAGCAATTTGCGTGGATACCAGGGTTCTAGCGGACTGGGATGCAGGCAACATCCCAGAGACCAGTAAGGCGGCACTCAAGCAAGGAAACACAGCTTACACATGTAAGTTATGTAGCCTTAATTGATACTCTAACACCATTACCGTTAAGCTGACCTCTTCCAACAAGCAGAACAATGCCCTGCTGGATGCTGTAAACGATATTTTCCGCACTTCCGCAATTATGGACATCGCCCCGCTCCTTCGATTTACTAAGGTCGACGGTGTAGCAACCCCCACCCTTGATAAGGTGCTTATCGACGGTATCACCTGGGTATCCCTTCGAAACGCAATTACCTTCACTATCAACACTAAGCTCTCCGTTCCGGATACCTACATCATTATCGGCTACGGCACGGGTCGCGACGGTGTAACCCTCGACCTGATTAAGAAGGGCTAGTAACCCTAAAAAGTTAAGCGGCACTGTAGAGTCAATACGGTGCCACCCCCGTGAATATTTCCTGAAAGGTGTAACCCCAATGTCTGCCCACGATGTGACTTTCGCCCACCGCCGCTTTGCGCTCAAGGGTGGTATGACCACCGATTTTAAGAAGGCGGCTATGAATAGCCACCCGCTCATTAGCTCTATCCGAGTCTTGTCTTGCAAGGAGGCGGGTAGTGATAAGGAAATTCTCGCCTGGTCTAAGGACGTGAACTGGGACGCTTTTAACTGGGCGGGTGCTAGGGTGAAGCTCTTCTGTGACGGTTGGGTCAATGAGTTTGTGGTAGCAGATTCTGGCTCCGCACCTGAGCATGTTACGCAGGATAAGTACCTCTTTGATTGCATGGTTGCCGCCAATGTTACGGTGGAAAAGTCTCTGGGTGCTGAATACCCCGAGAACGTGGACTACCTCAAGGGACTTGTACTGTGTCTCTGGCATCCCGTTAATATTTCCAGCTGGACGTACCCCGTCTTTAAGTTCCCTAACGATGAAGTCATTGAAGCATACGAAAAGTACGCGGAGGCCCTAGAGGGTGACTGCCCCGACTTTCACCTCTACCACATGGGCGGTTCCGTAAACAATGAAGGCGAACGTACTTATACCTTCAAGGAAGCGCTCTGCGAAGGTGAATATGATGAGTATGGGCTTCCTAACGCAGATGTTCTTTCCAAGAATTGTGGTTGCCCGCGTTCTCGGTATCTTCTGCGCTCTGTAACTCTTTAGTTTTGTAATCTTAAACCTATGTGTTACACTGTAACTGTAAGGCTGACAAGAGCGTCAGACTTGCAAAACTATTAAAAACATGTGGTATATTATGGAGTAGTAGGATGTTGAAATCTTGCTACTCCATGATACTTTTTGGAAGGATTTATAAGCCCATGACCGAAAACTTGGCGAACAATACCCCCGCTTACGAGGCGTACCTGAAGGAGCTTTACGGAAACACCGCTAAAGATATGACCGCGCTCCTGGACAACTCAAAGCATACTGACGCTCTGCGTAAGGTACTCGCCCATATTGAGAAGGTTCTCGGGTACACGCCGCACGTTCAGCGTAACGAAACCCTGCGCCGCAACAAGTTCGGTGATTATTCTTACCATAGTAACCACTCGCACCTAACTAACAGCTACAGTATTCTTTGGGAAAATGAAGATGGCGGCACTCTTACCCCGAGCGAGGCACTAAGCTTTGTCCAGGGTGAAGCGTTTAAGGATGTTCGTAAAGCTCTGGGGCTTGCGATTAAGGCTGGCTTATTCTCACCCGAAGTTACTGTCTGGTACCGCCGCTACACCGACTCAGGTAACGTAGCACGCCAGCGGAACGAAGCTCACGCCCTAGCGTTCATGGATTTTTGGTTCGAGGAGCTCTTCGGGTATCCGCTTGACGACGAGAACGTGTCATACACTTATAAAGTGATGGACGACCGTGGCAATTTTGAGGAAGCGTTCTAAACATAATCCTATCTCTGGCGTGTGCCTCCTATACCTATATAATGGCGTAAGAGGCACACGCCTTCTTTTATTTCCTAGAGCAAGAGAGAGTGACCCCTTATGCTTGAGCGCGTCCGTAGAGCCCTGAGTCGCCGTAAGGAGCAACAGAGCCGTACCCTGCCTAAACAGTTGCAAGCACCTGACTTCCCGGCGGTAATCACGTTTGATATGCGCGATAACCATGACGGAACATTCGTTATTACCCCTAACGCGGAACAGCTTGAGGCGCGCGGCATTATTTTTGAAAGTGCTGACACCAATAACGGGAACCCGCCTAACACCTTTACCGTGATTGATTTTAAACCCGGCAATGAGGCTCCTTATCTACCTAAAGAGCTTTGGGGTATGTTTAGCCAGTACGGGCGCACAGAAACCGGCGACGATGTGCTACGAAGCAATCAGGAAGCTTTCAGGAACGCCAAACAGTCCGCTATCAATGAAGCAATCTGGTTAGACGAGAATGGCGCTGATTTTACCCGGTGGGTTTTCGAGCTAACCCCTGACGGGGAGCATATTGCGAGCGCCTCCATCTATCTACACGACCCAAGTGCTGTAGCGGAGCTCATGTATGATGCGGCGCAGAAATACCTCCCTGGGTGTGCCGGGGATTACATTCGCTACCGTGACCCGCGCGGTGTTATAGATGACGCTGACCTGACCGTTAAAATGCCGGATACAGCTGAAATCTTGAGTGTTACCGGCAGGCGGGTGGATAAAGCTTTTCTGAAATGGACTATTGAGGTCAATAAAAGGAGAGGGTGTTTATATAACGAAACGCCGCTCTTCACTAACAAGAAGATTCGGGAACTTTTCAGCCACCTCAACAAGAACATCCCGGAGCGTAAATATTGGCGCTCGCTTGACGAATAAGAACAGTTGAACGATAGGAACATGTGGTAGAATAAAAGTAGCAATTGTTCTACCACATGTTTCTCTATCTACTCTCTGAAAGGTGTAAATCATCATGGGCTACAGCGACTCTAACCAGGCAATCCAGGTTACCAACGCTTGCAAGGAAGGTAAGGCGTTTGAGGTTGCCATTTACGATAATGTGGCTTCCGCTTTCATGTACCCCCGGTTTATTGTGAAGAACGGTACCCTGTACATGAACTCCAGCTCTGATAGGGGTGAGGAGCACGACTTCTCCACTCTCATGAGTAAGCATCCTGAGATTAAGAAGATTACCGTTAAGGGGATTAAGCCGGGCGGCGCGTGGGATGCGAACTATGAGACGTTCTACGAAGCGCACCCTATTGGTCGTATGCTTGTTAATACTGAAACCTATGAGGATAACAGCTACGTTGTGGGTTACTACATTCTCTCGCTCGATAACTACGTAGATACTCACGGAGAGCTGACTCTTGAGAAGGTACGGTCTAATAAGTTCTTCGCCCCCGCACCGCATATCCGTTATGACGCTAACGATATTTGGGACGTTTACGACAAGGACGGCGATATTGTAGGTACGATTGAAGAGTGTGACATGCCGGGTATCCGTGCCAAGTATGCCGGTAACCTGCTTTTCACCTGGCGTACCTCTTATGGAATGCAGGGTGATAGGTGGCATAACGCGCTGGTTAATGCTCCTACTCTTGCTGAGTGTGCCGATGTGATTCTCAAGGAGGCGGAAGCCGCTAAGTAGCATACCTAAGAACTGTTTGCGGGGTTTCTGGTGTTGTTGTAGCGCTAGGAGCCCCGCCCTTTTCTATGTAACGTAACCGTGAGCGTGCATCTTTCTGTTAGCGTCAGCACCCCAAAGTTATACAATCATTAAAACATGTGGTAATATAGTGGTAGAGTTTTTAATGAACACCTACCGAAAGGGTGAACCCCGTGAGCACTATCAACTACCTGCTTTATAAGATGCCGCAGGTCAGCACGAACCTCTGGCTCCCCACCATTCACCGCCAGGACGCAAACAACCCCTCTAACATTCTTTGGCGTAAGAACGGCAACAAGGTAACCCTCGTTACCCCCGCACCTCTACACCACATCTTCGAGAATGGTGATACCAGCTACCAGTGGATTATGTACCGTGCCCAGGACAACATCTACCCTAACGGCTGGTACAAGATTAAGGACGAACCCTCCGTCGCTCTCATTGGTGACGTTGAGACGAATCTGCCCGGTATCATGAACAGCCTCACCCCTATTACTGAGTACGATAACCTGTACGCCGTCCCGGACGATATTGCCGAGCGTGTGCTAAGTAGCCACAACAAGGGCGGCAACCTCATTAACGGCAACGCACAGGTAGACCTGGATACCGCTACCCTGCGCGGCGGCAACATTCACATTACCGGCAACGCAAACATTAGCAACTCTACTATCCGTAACTACGGTTACCATGAGAGCTTCCCGCGCATTGAGGGCTACACTATCCGAAACAGCGAAGTTGTACTAGACCGCCCCGGTCTACTAGGCTCCGGCTCTATCGTGGATAGCCGCCTGGTACGCGGCGCTGAGGTGACTAACGGCTCTCTGAACTGCGATAACGCCACTATTAGTACGCTTGCCGTTCGGGATAGTAACGTTACGGTAAACGGTGCTAAGGCTGAACTGCTTGTCGCAGAGAATGGTGCTGACGTAACCATCACGGGTGACGTTCAGCTTAACCGTGTAAGCTTCGAGCAGGGTACCTTCAACATCTCTGGTTCGCTCTCTATGGCTTCCGCCGCATTCATGAGCGGTAACCTGTCGGCAAAGATTAACCACCCTGACCATCACGACGTTTATGACCGTCAGGGTGGACGTTGGATTACCGCCTGCCCTAACAATCACGTCCACTACAGTCTCGCT
>ERZ1674165.90-NODE-90-length-17269-cov-2.936679_pt1 | contig 17269 bp, 10 predicted proteins | sample MGYA00581302_ERZ1674165 | MGnify/ENA primary metagenome ERZ1674165 (study PRJEB41354, sample SAMEA4873305) | human saliva metagenome | biome: human-associated habitat [ENVO:00009003]; feature: mouth environment [ENVO:08000002]; material: saliva material... | reverse complement strand
TTTTTATAGTATTAATATGAAGTTTTTGGAGGCGCTTGCAATGAAGAAAAGTCTGAAGTTGAAGTTATTTGGACCCCCTAAGGTTGTTTTCAATCAGAAAACTATTCGGTTTTCTTTTTCGAAGATGGAGGCCTTGCTTTATTACTTGGCGGTCATGGGGCAAGTCAACCGTGATGAAATAGCCGGTATCCTCTGGGGAGATAAGGAAAACCAAGTCGCTCGCAAAAACTTACGGAATACGGTTTACCAAGCCAATAAAATCTTTGAAGGAGATATCATTGTCTCACCAAGCCGGAGTAGTTTGGCTCTTAATCCTGAGTTGAGTCTTTGTTTAGATGTTCAGCGTTTTGAAAGAGACCCACTAAGTGCCTTGGATATCTATCAGGGAGACTTTCTAGAGGGCTTCTATGTCAAGGATGATGAAGACTTTGATCAGTGGGCTTCTCGTAAACGAGATGCTTATAGGAAGCTCTATGTCGAAAGCTGCTATCAAAAAATTGAGCAGGTCGGTTTTGCAGATCCTAGTATAGAAATCTTGCTCCATCATTTGGTAGAGCTGGATGAATTTGAAGAGAAAAACTACCAGCTCTTGATGGAGTATTATAGCTTCCATCATCAGCTAGGAAAATTTTTCGAGACCTATTATAAGCTAGTCGATTTATTGGATCGCGAGCTCAGTGTGCGTCCCAGTCGAGCGATTGAGGAACTTTATCACTCCGTTTTGGAAGCCAAACGAACTCATAAACTGAGTCATCGCTTAAATATCCATGAACTTCCCTTCTTTGGTCGGAAACAAGAACTCTCGCAACTCGAGGAATACCTTTCCTTAGTCGAGACGGGTGAGGCGGTAGGTCCTTTTCTCGTGATAGGGCAATCTGGAACAGGTAAGAAACGTCTGTTACGGCAGTTGGTCTTGATGTCCAATCGCAGTTTTAACTTTATCAAGGTGGAAGGAAAAGCTACTAGTCAACGCTATGAAGGAAGCGCCTGGAATGATCTCAGACAAGCGCTAGAGAAACTGGGGGATGAGATGGGGATTTCCCTTCTGGAAGAGGAGGATGATCTCATTTCTGTATGGAATCAGCTTCAGAGCCTTAGCAAAGAAAAACCGCTCCTGATCCTGCTTGAAAACGCCCAGTGGTTCGATGCAGTGTCTCTAGAAAAAGTGAAACAACTAGAGGAAAGAAGAAACCAGGAGAAATGGCAACTGATTTTTACAGCTGAAGAGCCTCTGCCAGCTTTCTTCGTCAACTTCTTGGGGGGCTTGAAGGTAGAGAAACGCTTGTCCCAACTAGAGTTGACCAATTTTGCCCCAAGTGAAAGTCGTGCTCTCTTGAAAGGGGAACTGGGAGCAATAGAGCCTGCAGTGATGGAGCAGATGGTCGAATGGAGTGAAGGCAGTCCGTTCTTTCTGTCCAGCTATATCGAAGAGTGGAAAGAAAATGAAAATTTAGAACCCTTGCCTGATATCATTCAAGCCTATCTTTCTCAGGAGCTTGGGGATATGAGCAGTGAGGAAGAGGCTCTTCTACACTACCTATCTTGTTTTCATAAGCCAATTTCTCTGTCTATCTTAGCAGAATTGACGGCTACAGAGCTTCCTGTTTTGACAGAATTAATCGAGCCTTTATCTGAAAGAGCGATCGTCTCAATCGTAGAAGAAGGAGAGGCTCTCATGGTTCAATTCTGCAAGCAATTGGTAGCCATGTACTTTTACCATCTTCTTTCGCCAGCTAGACGGCGGCTCTTCCACCAACAAATTGCGCAAAAATTGGAAGAAACTTTAGAAGATTCGACGGACCTTCTTCTTTATAAGGAAATTGCCTACCAATACAAACAATCCCAAAATCTTTTGCGTTCCATATCTTTTGAGTTGACCTATTTAGAAGAAATCCTTCAGCTGGAGCATGAGCTGTTTCCGATTTATTCCAAGGTAGATGAGGGGTTCCTATCAGATGGTACAAATAGCCATTTGGACATTTTTGGAGAGCTATCCCGCATTCGCCAAGAATTAGATAACCTCTTTTCAAGGCACCAAAGAGATAGAGAATACAAGCATTTACAACTGCGTTACTTGTACCTAGAAGGTCGCTATTTTATTCGAAGTGGGGAGTATCAAAAGGGGATTCATGATATCCAAAAAGTCATCTCCTATGCGCGGGAACTCAAGCAATCCGACTTCCTCTTAGAGGGTTATCGGCAAATCATTTATTATTGCATTCAAACGGAAAATATCTCTGAGATGGCCTATTATACAGATTTAGCTTTAGAAGATGCCATCCAAGCTAATAATCATGAGGTCATCGCGATCCAGTTGCGTTTGAAGGGCTTGTATCACCTGATGGTTGGGGATGAGGAGCAGGCAACCCGGCATCTGTATCGCTCCATTGATTGCTTTAGTTTGACCAATAGCATGCAGGCCAAGTATGCCATTCAAATTGCAGCTTCTTTGGCCTACCTCGCTGAAATCGAGCAAGTGAGAGGGCATTTCCAAGTAGCGGTCATCCACTTAGAAGAGGTTCTGCGTTTGGTGGGAGATCAAGCTGTTGATTCCGTCCGCGTCGTCTTTGATATTGATCTTGGGATCGCCTATTATTGGAAGGGAGATTTGATTCAAGCTCGCCTCTGTTTTGACAGAGCTCAGAAGATTTTGTCCAGTGTTCGTTTCCCTTGGAAGGAAGAATTGCTCGAATTTTACCAATCTTTGATTGCTTGTCAGCAAGGGGATCAGGAGAAGGTTGCGGATTATCTAGCTCGAAAAGAAAGGACGATGAATCCATCTGCCAATTCGCGGGATAAGGGGATGGTTCATTATCTATTGGCTTTCTTATCTAATCAAAAGGAGAAGGGAGAAGAGCTCGCTCCTGCCCTGAGCACCTTCTTGAAAGAAGATAAGAATTACTACAAGAAGGTGGCAGAGCAACACTTGAATCCCTACAGAGATCGTCAGTTTCTTAAGAAATTAAAAGACCTGTAGTGTCTCTTGCCTAAATCATAAGAGAAGGCTAAGTGGCCTGTCCTCTTTTCAGGCAAAGATCATTGTGTCTGAAAATGAAGAAAAAGCATAGAAATGCCCTAGCAATGGGTGTTTCTATGCTTTTTATGTGTGTAGAAATCTTCTTAGTTCAGTTTTTGTTGCGCCAATATTTGGGTCAAGTAAAAGATAAAGGTCGCAGCAAGATTTGAAGTATGGTTGTCAATGTCATGAGGAGGAGAAACTTCCACGACATCAAATCCGATTAGTTTACCACTGGCAGCAATGTGTTGGAGAAGCAGGAGGGCTAGTTTAGGATCGACACCAAGTGATTGGATGGCGCTAACACCAGGAGCAGAGCCGACCGCAAAGCAATCCATATCAATAGACAGATAGATCGCGGTTTGGTTTTCTAAAAATTGATCGATTCGATCCAGAATGGCTTGGTGGCTCATCTGGAAGAGATCTTGGCCAGTTAAAAAATCAATGCTTGGTGTTTTAGCAACATAATTAAAGAGGAAGAGGTTATTATTGTGCTCTTGGATCCCCAGGATGAGGTAAGGGAAGTCCTGACCTTTTTCTTTCGCATGATCAGCCATTTGACGAAAACCTGTTCCAGAATTGGGACCGGTTTGGTCGTAAGGTCGCAAATCAAAGTGGGCATCCAGATTGATCACAGCCAGTTGTTCATCTTTTTCTAAACTGGATTGAATCCCTAGATAGTGGCCGTAAGCAGTTCCGTGACCGCCTCCTAGGACAATGGGTTGGATCCCTAATTGGTACATGCGCTGAATCGCTTGTGAGAGACTTTCTTGGAGTTCTTCTAGTGAATGGTTGGGCCCGTCAATATTTCCCACATCATACACTGTCACATTGGTTCCCCAGTGCCATGGAAGTTTAGCGATTTGAGAACGGATGGCTGTAGGACCCTCGACTGCTCCTACACGCCCATTATTGATATAGACTCCTTTGTCGCTCTTAAAGCCGATGATCCCAAAGGTCATCCCCTCAAATGGAGTGAGGGTCTCGTCGTTTAGGTCTAAAAATTTGGTGACCATTCCCCATTTGGCCGTGTAGGGATTGTCCTCGATGCTACCTTGGTAGTAGCTGTAGGTCATTGGATAGTAGTTTGTGAGCAAGCTTGTCGCCTCCCTTATTTTTCTGAAAGCAGGCAGAGGCTGAGAAGATCGCCAGCCTCTGTTTTGCTTTATTCTTACTGTATCAGTATTGAATGCTTAAGTCAACTGCTTTTTCGATGGTTGCTAAGAATTCTTCGCTTTCGACAACAGCAGATGCTTTATTAAGTTCTTCAAAGATTTCGATGTCTTTGTCAAATTCAATGAAGGAAACCTTGTTGCGAATCAGGTCATAGGCAGGTTTTGTACCTTTACCAAGTTCATGATTTTCTGGTTTGAGATCCAAGGCTTGGCAGGCTGCCATGATTTCAGTAGCAACGATGCGACGGGAGTTCTTAAGAATTTCAGCCGCTTTACGAGCTGCTGTTGTTCCCATGCTGACGAAGTCTTCTTGGTTTTCACAAGATGGGATAGAATCGACACTAGCTGGGTGAGACAAGATTTTGTTTTCAGATGCAAGGGATGCACACGCATACTGGGTAATCATGAAGCCTGAGTTGAGTCCAGGGTGTTTAACCAAGAAGGATGGTAATTTACTAAGCTGGCTGTTGACCAAGCGTTCCACCCGACGTTCAGATACGTTTCCGATTTCAGAAAGGGCGATCCCTAGGAAGTCAAATGGTTGTGCCATTGGTTCTCCGTGGAAGTTCCCGCCGGAGATGACGTGGCCTTCTTTAGTAATAATTGGATTATCTGTCACAGAGTTGATTTCGATTTCAACTTTTTCTTTTACATAAGCAATAGAATCCTTGCTAGCTCCATGGATTTGAGGGATACAACGGAGTGTGTAAGGGTCTTGGACCCGTTGTTGGGTTGCTACCGTTGTGTTCTTGCTTCCTTCAAGGAGGTTGCGGATATTGCGAGCGGTTGCCAATTGTCCACTTTGAGGACGGATGGTATGAAGGTCTTCTTCGAATGGACTGGTAATTCCATTGTGAACTTCCATTGAGAGAGCACCAGCGATATCAGAGAGTTTGAGCAATTGGATACCATCATAAGTCGCAAGAGCACCGATACCGGTTAGGACAGTCGTACCATTGATCAAGGCAAGCCCTTCTTTGGCAGCTAATTGGATCTTTTCAATTCCAGCACGATCTAAGGCTTCTTGACCACTGAGAAGTTCTCCTTTGTAGTAGGCGCGTCCAAGACCCAACATTGGTAAAACCATATGAGAAAGAGGAGCAAGATCTCCAGAAGCTCCGAGAGAGCCTTTTTCAGGGATATAAGGAGTGACTCCTTTGTTGAGCAATTCTAACAGTTTTTCAACGGTTGACAGACGAATGCCAGAATAACCTTTCAATAGTGAGTTAATACGGATCAGCATGATGGCACGAACGGCATCTTCAGGAAGTGGATCACCGAAGCCAGATGAGTGAGTTCGAATCAGGTTTTCTTGCAGTTGAACAGTATCTTCTGGAGAGATGCTGACATTACAGAGGGAACCAAAGCCAGTGGTTACACCATAGACGACTCGTTTTTCCCGGACAATGTCATCAACGATTTTACGGGATGCGATAACGGCTTCTTTGGCTTGTTCATCAAGCTCACATTGGGCACCGTGCCGAGCGACAGCGATGACTTCTTCGAGTGTTAAGCTATTACCATCTAAATGAATCAATTGAGTCATATAAAACCTCCGATTATGAATAGTTGTTCTGTGGAAGTAGTGTTGTTTACTTCGGTTTGAATACCAAACATGGGCCCATTGTCTATTGATCTAAAGAATTGAAAAGAGTCATAGAGAAAAGGGCTCAGGTTTGATATTCGTGGAGTCCTAGATGGGTTAGGGAGCAAAACCGAGCTTCACTCCCGTCTCTGTTCCCATCTAGTGTGTAAAGAAAATTAGTGAGGAAGGGTTTTCGATTTATGTAGTTTATCGCCGTGGAAAACAAAGTAGAGTCCACTTGCGATCACGAGACCGATGGCACCCCAAACAAAGTTCATCATGTTGTCCCCTGCAATCATCAAGATACTGATCACAACAGCTAGAACTGGGATAACAGGACCAAATGGTACTCGGAAGGTAACCTTTTTGTCTGGGTACATTTTTCTGAGTTTGATGGCTGCCAAAGCAGTTGGAATGTATTGGAAGAAACGGAAGACAACACTGAAGGTTGCTAATGTTTCGAAAGAGCCAGATAACAAGAGTAAGAAGGCGAAGATACCAGAAATGATAATGGCAATGACAGGGGCATTCTTAGAGTTTGTTTTTCCAAGCCCTTCTGGCAAGAGTTTTTCAGTTGCTAATGCGGCACCAAAACGAGGGACCATGATGGATTCACCGATGTTTAGACCGGCGATTGAAATGAGGGCTCCGTAAGAAACGAGTGGAGCTCCGATAGGGCCAATCATTTCGACAAATGCGTCTTGTACTGGTGCACCAGTTTGCATAATGCGACCACCAAGCATGGCGATTGTTCCTGCGATGATCAACATGTAGAGAACAGATACAATACTGATAGAACCTAGAATAGCGCGGGGAACGTTCTTTTCAGGGTTGCGCATTTCCCCTGCAACGATAGACATGGTTTCAAATCCGATGAAACCGTAGAAGATGTAGACGGCTGTACTAGAAATAGAACTGAAGAGGTTTGTTCCACTTTCCAATTGAAGGAAAGGTGTGAAGTTGCCCTTGCTCACGCCACCGGGAATGAAGAAGATGGCAAAGAGTGAGAAGAGGACAATTGGAATTAATTTTGCAACAGTAGCTGTCAGAGTAAACATCTTAGAGGTTTTCAGACCGGCAATGTTCATCAGACTCAAGAGAATCAGCATACCGATACTGATCGGAAGGTTGTAGCCTTCAAATGCTGGGAAGGTGATGATGAAGATCTTAGCAAATCCGGCTAACATGGCAGCCCAAGCGATAACAGTAACGGCCCAACCGAGAATCCCAACGTTAAAGCCAACGAAGTCTCCGAAAGCGGCTTTTGAGTATTGCATGGCTCCACCGTTTTTGTCGAAGTAGCCAGCTGTTTCAGCCAGACAGGCTGATAGTAGCATGACGAGAATGGCAACCCCGAACATGACAGCTAGAGAAGCTGGTCCGAGGCCAGAATAAATTTTTTGAGGAAGGAGGAAGATACCAGATCCGATTACGGCGTTGATACCGTAAAGAGTGGCACCGCTAAAGCTGAATTTCGCTTTTTCTTGTTCCTCAATCGACTGTTTATGTGCTCCGTTCATAATGTTTCTCCTTTGTGAACATTATTGTAGTCCAGTCCAGATAGCAATCGGTTGCTCCCCAGACTGATGGGGTAAAAACGTGATTGTCATCTCTTGAAGAGGAGATGCTTGTTCGATCACCAGGAGCTCGTGAGTTTGGAGAGTTTGAGAATGATTGTTTCCCCATTCGAGTGTTAGTGGACAGAGAGCGTAGATCAATTGATAGCGACTCTGACTTTTGACACTCTCTTTTGGGGATATAGCACTCATATGCCCCTGATAAGAAGGTTTGTAAATCAAATTAAAGTCTTGACAAGTCCCTTGGCTAGATACAGGATCTCCCCCATCAAAGAAGTAGCTTTGAAAGGGGTTCAAAACCACTTCTTTATGGTGATGGGTGAGCCTAATGGAGGCATTCAAGGGCATCAAGATTCGGTGGTAGCCCGTGAGATCGGTAAAGTTACTTTTTTCAACCTCTACCGTTGCAGTAGAGAGGCGGAAGTCAAAGGTCCGATCTGGATAGCTTCCTCCCTCTGGGGAGAGAAAGAGTTGGGTGGTTTGGCCACCGGACCAAGTAGAAATTTGATAATCTGCGGGGGTAAGATGAAGGAGAGTCACCATAGGACGCCTTCTTTCTTAAAAGAGACCAGTGATATTGCCGTGGGCATCGATATCAATCTTTTCACTGGCAGGAACTTTAGGTAGGCCAGGCATGGTCATAATGGTACCAGAGAGAGCTACGATGAAGCCAGCTCCGGCAGCTACCTTAAGGTTGCTGATTTTAACAGTGAAGTCTTTAGGTGCTCCCATCTTCTTCGCATCATCTGAGAAGGAGTATTGCGTTTTGGCCATACAGATTGGATAGCTTGAGAAACCGAGTGCTTCCAATTCTTTCAGTTCGCGTTTGGCTGCTGGTGTTAAGCTGATGCCTTTACCACCATAGACTTTTGTGACGATCTTGGTCAATTTTGTTTCAATGCTGTCTTCTTCATCATAGACATAAGAGAAGTGGTTTTCTTCTTGAGCCAGTTGAATGACTTTTTCAGCCAAGTCACGACCACCAGCCCCACCTTTTGCCCAGACATCCGAAATGACCACATCTACATTGCGTTTCTTACAAGATTCATAGACAGCTTCTAGTTCGGCTTCTGTATCCAGTGGGAATTTGTTAATGGCAACGACCACAGGTAGACCATAGACTTCTTGGATGTTGGCCAAGTGTTTGTCTAGGTTTGGTAGACCATCGATAACAGCTTGGACATTTTCCGTAGCCAAGTCTACTTTAGCAACTCCACCATGCATTTTGAGGGCACGAATGGTTGCGACGAGGACAACGGCAGCAGGTTTGAGCCCGGCCATGCGGCACTTGATATCGATGAATTTTTCAGCACCGAGGTCTGCTCCAAAACCAGCTTCTGTCACGACATAATCAGCATATTTGAGGGCTAGTTTAGTAGCCAGCACACTGTTACAGCCATGAGCAATATTGGCAAAAGGTCCGCCGTGGATGATGGCAGGAGTATGCTCCAAGGTTTGCACCAAGTTTGGATGGATGGCATCTTTGAGGACGGCTGCCATGGCCCCTCCAGCCTTGAGGTCTTTAGCTGTGACCGGTTGTCCTTGGTAGTTGTACCCAATAATGATGCGATCAAGACGTTCTTTGAGATCAAGGATATTTTCTGAGAGACAGAGAATGGCCATGATTTCAGAAGCCACGGTGATGTCAAAGCCATCTTCACGAGGAACTCCGTTTGTTTTTCCTTGAAGGCCATCGACAATATGACGGAGCTGACGGTCGTTCATGTCGACCACCCGTTTCCAGGTGATGCGACGAGAATCGATGCCCAACTCATTGCCATGATGGATGTGGTTGTCAATCAAGGCTGCAAGCAAGTTGTTGGCAATCCCAATGGCATGGAAGTCTCCGGTAAAGTGAAGGTTGATATCTTCCATTGGAACCACTTGGGCGTACCCGCCACCGGCAGCTCCACCCTTGATCCCAAAGACAGGGCCAAGAGAAGGCTCGCGCAAGGCAATGACGGCTTTTTCACCAATAGCTGAAAGAGCATCGACCAAGCCAACAGAGGTGGTTGTCTTTCCTTCTCCAGCAGGTGTTGGTGAGATGGCTGTCACGAGGATCAGCTTTCCATCTTCTTTATCCTTGAGTTTTTCCAGTTGGTTGCTATCAATTTTTGCCTTGTATTTTCCGTAGAGCGAAATATCGTCTTCGGTCAATCCAAGTTCAGCAGCGATATCGGTGATGGGCTTCATTTGGACAGAATTGGCAATTTCAATATCCGATAAAACCATAGAATCCCTTCTTTCTTTTTGTTTGTTAGGTTTATGATAGACTTTCTAAAATGGTTTGGTAAATGTTGTCTGCAAGATCAGAACCGGTTTGGAGGAGTTTGAGTCCCTTACCGTGGTATTCTTGGACAAAGTCTTGGTCCTTGATTCCTGAAATGTTGATCAAGACATTGAGCCAAGCCCCTTGAAGGCCAGCTTTAAGATTCAGAGCAGCTACCCCTAGGTCACTAGCCGCATTAGTGTTGGACTTGCCAACAGCTTCTTTGGTGGTTTCAAGAGCTTCAACGATGAGCTCCATCATAGAGAAAGGAGATACTGTCGCATGTTTCAAAGCTTTTTGCATGGCTTCACGACGAGCAGCTTTCTCTTCTTCCGTTTCTTTTGGAAGATCAAAGACAGCTGATACGACGTTGAAGGCTTCTGTATCCTTGTCGATGGCTTCTAGTAATTGGTCTTGGAGTTGAGCGCTTTTTTCATGAACCCCTTTGATGTGGTCTTCAAATTCTGCGTATTTTTTCTTTCCAATGGTCAGTTCACAGACCATTTTTGTAAGGGAAATCCCATTCGCAGCAGATAGAGCAGCAGCAGAACCACCACCTGGAGCTGGAGCATCCGAACCAAGGACCTTGGCAAACTCCGTAATACTTAAGTCAACTAGTTTCATAGAACTCCCTTTCTAACCCAACAAGTGATTTTCCAAGACTTGTTTGCTGTAGTCAAAGTCTTCTAATTGCAAGTAGTATTCAGCAGAGTCGATCAAAGCCTTAGCAGGAGCCAGTCCAATGAGTTCTGTTCCGATGATGCGAACACCATAGCGTTGCGCTTCGAAACGAACGGTTTCAACGACACGATACAATGGGAATTGTTCCAAGTTGACCATGTTGATGGAGACTTGGGCGATGTTGCGATCTTCTAGCATGACGCCGATCGCTTTACAGTACTTGTATCCACCGCTTGATCCACGAATGATTTTAGAAATCTTATTGGCAATCTCTAGGTCGTCTGTGTCAAGGTTGATATTGAAAGCAACGAGTGGCATACGAACACCAACGGCTGTAACCCCTGCAGTTGGGTGAATCTTGCGTTCACCGTAGTCTGGCTTCCAGTCTTCTTCCAACAATTTTTCTGGCATTCCTTCAAATTGTCCTTTACGCACTTTGGCCAAGTTTTTCCGTTCTGGACGAGTTGCAGCATCTTCATAAAGGAAGATTGGAATACCTAATTCACGATTGATGCGTTCAGCCACTTTATTAGCGATCTCAACGCATTCAGCAGTAGTGATATCTTTAACGGGAACGAATGGACAAACGTCTGTTGCCCCCATACGAGGGTGTTCGCCTTCGTGCTTGGTCATATCAATGTTTTCAGAAGCGTATTTCACCAATTGGAAAGCCACTTCTTGAATGCTTTCTTCATCCCCAACGAGTGTAAAGACGCTACGGTTGTGGCTGGCATCGGACGAGTAGTCTAGTAAAGTGACACCTGGAATACTTTTTGCTGTAGCTGCTAATCCGTCGATCACAGCCTGATTGCGTCCTTCAGAGAAGTTTGGAATACACTCAACAATTTTTGCCATATGATTACCTCTTTTTATAGGAGAAGTTGGGGAGGAGGAGTCTTTGTATTTTCCTCCCCTTTCTCAGTTTTTATTTTTTGATGTTAAAACAATTTTTGAACGGCTTCTTTGACCAAATCTTCATCTGCCAGATACGGAATGGTGATGTGGTCTGTTCCTGCATGGAGACGGTTGTACTCGATGGCTGTTTCAATGGCATGGTTATTCCGTGCCCAGTTCCGACGAGCAACCCCGCCCATGGTATCCCAGGCAATGGCAGACTTGATGATTTCATCGATCCGGTGGCTACCGTCTAGAACGAGACCAAATCCACCGTTGATGGCTTTACCGATACCAGTACCACCACCGTTGTGGAGGGCAACGAGACTCATACCGCGAGCAGCGTTACCAGCGTAACATTGAACCGCCATGTCACAAGTGACGTTCGAACCATCTTTGATGTTTGATGTTTCACGGAATGGAGCATCTGTACCAGATACGTCGTGGTGGTCACGTCCGATCATGACCGGTCCGATCTTGCCTTGGCGAATGAGTTCATTGAATTTCAAAGCAATGTTGACACGGCCCATACAATCTTGATAGAGGATACGTGCTTGTGTACCAACCACCAGTTGGTTCTTTTCCGCATCGCGAATCCAGTTGTAGTTGTCGCGGTCTTGGTAGCGACGAGTTGGATCGATCGCTTCCATGGCTGCATGGTCAGTTGCAATCAAGTCTTCGTGTTTACCGCTGAGGCAGACCCAACGGAATGGACCATAACCATAGTCAAAGAGCATAGGTCCCATGATATCTTCTACATAAGATGGCCAAATGAAGCCGTCTTTGTCATCCAAGCCATTCTTAGAAATTTCCTTGATGCCTGAGTCGTAAACAGATTTCATGAAGGCATTACCGTAGTCGAAGAAGTAAGTACCTTTAGCTGTCAAGGCTTTGATCACTGCAAAGTGACGAGCCAAGGTTTCATCAACCAAACGGCGGAAGGTTTCTTTGTCTTCTGCCAGCAAACGTGTCCGTTCTTCAAAACTAATGCCAACTGGGCAATAGCCACCATCATAAACGTTGTGGCAAGAGGTTTGGTCAGACAAGAGATGAACATGGACTTGGTGTTCGTTGACATATTCGAGCAAGTCTACGATATTACCATGGTAGGCAATCGAAGTGGATTCACCAGCTTCCAGTGCTGCTTGAGCTAATTTCACAGCTTCTTCGGCACTGTCTGTCACTTGGCTAATCCAGCCTTGAGAGTGACGAGTTTCGATCCGAGAGCGGTCCACTTCAGCGACGATGGCCACCGCTTTTGCAATTTCAGCTGCTTTCCCTTGAGCTCCGCTCATTCCACCGAGACCAGATGAAATAAAGAGTTTACCGGTCAAGTCGCCGTCATCAGGCACACCGAGTTTAAGACGACCAGCATTGAGAAGGGTGTTGAAAGTACCGTGAACGATCCCTTGAGGACCGATGTACATCCAGCCACCAGCCGTCATCTGACCGTAGTTGGTTACTCCCATTTCTTCAGCGATTTCCCAGTCGCGCATATTGTCATATTCACCAATCAAGAGACCGTTAGTAATGACGACACGAGGAGCTTCTGGTTTCGATTTGAAGAGGCCTAGAGGGTGACCCGATTCAACCACCAAGGTTTGGTCTTCTGTCATGACTTCCAAGTATTTCTTGATCAAGTTGTATTGCATCCAGTTGGCACAGACAGATCCTGTTTCCCCATAAGTGACCAATTCATATGGATAAAGAGCAATTTCAAAGCTCAAGTTGTTGTCGATCATGACCTGCATAGCCTTAGCAGCTGTGCATTTTCCTTTGTACTCATCAATTGGTTTTCCATAGATCCGATCTTTTGGACGGAAGCGATAGCCATAGATCCGACCACGAGTTTTTAGTTCTTCCAAAAATTCTGGGATCAACTCTTGGTGGAATTTTTTAGGAATGTAACGCAAAGCGTTTTTAAGGGCAATTTCAGTCTGAGCTTGCGTTAAGCGGAAGCCTCTATCAGGTGCACGACGGATGCCTTCTTGAAAAGTCGCCTTTTCAGGTAGGACATCAAAGTCAAGTTTGACAGACATAGCAGCTGCAATTTCTTTCTCGTCTATAAATGACATAGCAGAACCCTCCTTATAGTTGGACTGTGAATTTATATTTTCTTTATTGTATCGAAGAAACGTCTATAAAGAGTCAAAAATAAATTTAATTTTTAATAAAGCAAAAAATAATGAGGGAGAAACTTTTTGACTTTTTTTTGACGCTTTTCCTGTAGAATTGTAAAATGAATAACAATGGAAATAGAAAGGAATGTTTCATATGTCTGCTGATATCCTATTAACCCACTTTAACCAATTGTTTTGTCCGAATGATCTAGGCCATCCTCTCTATGGAAAAGAGATGGCAGAAGCGCAAATCCTTTCCGATGCTTATATTGCCATTAAAGATGGAAAGATTCTTGCAGTTGGGACAGGTCAACCAGATCCAGAACTGATCGATGATCATACGGAAGTCAAATCCTGTGAAGGAAAAGTTGCGACTCCTGGCCTGATTGATTGCCATACCCACTTGGTCTATGGAGGCAGTCGTGAGCATGAATTTGCTAAAAAGTTAGCGGGTGTTTCTTACTTAGACATCCTCGCTCAAGGCGGTGGAATTCTGAGCACGGTTCGGGCAACACGGGAAGCTTCTTTTGACAATCTCTATGACAAGTCCAAACGACTGTTGGATTACATGTTGCGTCATGGGGTGACTACTGTCGAAGCCAAGAGTGGCTATGGTTTGGATTGGGAAACGGAAAAACGCCAACTAGATGTAGTAGCTGCCTTGGACCGTGACCATGAAATTGATCTGGTATCAACCTTTATGGCAGCCCATGCGATCCCAACAGAGTACAAGGGCCGTTCCCAAGAATATTTAGATCTCATTGTGGAGCAAATGCTTCCCAAAGTGAAGGAAGAAAAACTAGCTGAGTTCTGTGATATCTTCTGTGAAAAAGGTGTCTTTACAGCAGATGAATCTCGCTATCTTCTTTCTAAAGCTAAGGAGATGGGATTCAAACTGCGGATCCATGCGGATGAAATTGAGTCTATTGGAGGTGTTGACGTAGCGGCTGAATTGCAATCCACCAGCGCAGAACACCTGATGGTCATTACCGATGAGGGGATCGAAAAACTAGCAAAAGCAAAAGTTATCGGCAATCTTTTGCCTGCCACAACCTTTAGCCTCATGGAAGATACTTATGCACCGGCTCGTAAGATGTTGGATGCTGGCATGGCCATTACCCTAACAACGGACAGCAACCCAGGGTCTTGCCCAACAGCCAATCTCCAGTTTGCCATGCATCTGGGTTGCTTCATGATGCGCCTAACTCCAGTGGAAATTCTCAATGCAGTGACCATCAATGCAGCCTACTCAGTAGATCGTGCCAAAACGATCGGTTCTTTCGATGCTGGCAAGCAGGCTGACATTACCATCTTTGATGCGCCAAACCTAGACTATCTCTTCTATTTCTTTGCGACAAATCTCGTGACAGATGTCTACAAGAAAGGTCAAAAAGTCTTTTAAACTACTCCATTTCAGTCGAGACCTTGCTGGTTTGCAAAAATCAGCAAAGTCTTTTTTTAAAACCTATCCCTGTAGGGAATAGGACCACTTTAGTGGGAAATTAAAATTTGACGTTCAAAGAATATTTTTCTTACTTTCTGATGTACAAAAAGGGAAATTCTTGATAGAATAGAAGTAATATTGAATATTTTCTTCAATATCATCTGTTTGACTTGAAAACAGATTTTTTAAACTATTGATCAAACGAACAGGTTGTCCAACAGACCTGTCTAGAAATTGTGAGGAGACAAGATGACTGTCGATTATAACAGCAAAGCTTACTTGGATAAAGTAGACGCTTGGTGGCGTGCAGCCAACTACATTTCAGCTGCTCAAATGTACTTGAAAGATAACCCATTGTTGAAGCGCGAAGTCGTTGAAAATGACTTGAAGGCTCACCCAATCGGACACTGGGGAACTGTACCAGGGCAAAACTTTATCTATGCTCACTTGAACCGTGCCATCAACAAATACGACTTGGATATGTTCTACATTGAAGGACCAGGTCACGGTGGACAAGTAATGGTATCGAACTCATACTTAGATGGTTCTTATACTGAATTGAATCCAAACATCCCACAAAATGAAGAAGGTTTCAAACACTTGTGTAAGATCTTCTCATTCCCAGGAGGAATCGCTTCACACGCGGCGCCTGAAACACCAGGATCTATCCACGAAGGTGGAGAACTTGGTTATGCCCTTTCTCACGCTGCAGGTGCTGTATTGGATAATCCAGATGTGATTGCTGCCACAGTTATCGGTGACGGTGAAGGAGAAACAGGTCCATTGATGGCTGGTTGGTTGTCAAATACCTTCTTGAACCCAGTCAACGATGGGGCTATCCTTCCAATCTTCTACCTCAATGGTGGAAAGATCCACAACCCAACGATCTTCGAGCGCAAAACAGACGAAGAATTGGCCCTCTTCTTTGAAGGTCTTGGTTGGAAACCAATCTTTGCGAATGTCACTGCAATTTCAGAAGACCACGAAGCTGCCCACGCTTTGTTCGCTGAAAAATTGGACGAAGCAATTGAAGAAATCAAGAAAGTCCAAGCAGAAGCTCGTAAAGGTTCTGCTGAAGAAGCAACTCAACCAGTATATCCTGTCTTGATTGCTCGTATTCCTAAAGGTTGGACTGGTCCAAAAGCATGGGAAGGAACACCAATCGAGGGTGGATTCCGTGCTCACCAAGTGCCAATCCCAGTAGATGCTCACCACATGGAGCATGTCGATGCCCTTCTTTCATGGTTGGAATCTTACCATCCAGCTGAATTGTTCGACGAAACTGGTAAACTAGTTCCTGAAATTGCTGAAATTGCACCAAAAGGTGACCGTCGCATGGCGATGAACCCAATCACAAATACTGGTGTGATCAAACCAATGAACACAGCTGATTGGAAGAAACATGCCCTTCAATTCAACACACCAGGTGAAATCATGGCTCAAGACATGATCGAATTTGGTAAGTATGCGGCAGACTTGGTAGATGCGAACCCAGATAACTTCCGTATCTTTGGACCAGATGAAACTAAATCAAACCGTCTTCAAGAAGTCTTCACTCGTACAAGCCGTCAATGGTTAGGACGTACGAAACCAGACTATGATGAAGCTTTGAGCCCTGCTGGACGTGTCATTGACTCTCAATTGTCAGAGCACCAAGCAGAAGGAATGCTCGAAGGATATGTCTTGACAGGTCGTCATGGCTTCTTCGCTTCTTACGAGTCATTCCTTCGTGTCGTAGACTCTATGATTACTCAACACTTCAAATGGTTGCGTAAATCGAAGACACATACGACATGGCGTAAAAACTACCCTGCCTTGAACTTGATTGCGACTTCAACTGTTTTCCAACAAGACCACAATGGCTACACTCACCAAGATCCAGGTATCTTGACTCACTTGGCTGAGAAAACTCCTGAATACATCCGTGAATACTTGCCAGCAGATACGAATACGTTGCTTGCGGTGATGGACCAAGCCTTCAAGGCAGAAGATATGATTAACTTGATTGTTTCTTCTAAACACCCACGTCCTCAATTCTACTCAGCTGATGAAGCAGAGGAATTGGTTCGTGAAGGATACAAGGTGATCGATTGGGCATCAACTGTGTCAGCAGATGAAGAGCCAGATCTTGTCATTGCAGCTGCAGGTACAGAGCCAAACTTAGAAGCTCTTGCTGCCATCACAATCTTGCACAAGGCCTTCCCAGAATTGAAGATCCGCTTTGTCAATGTGGTAGATATCTTGAAATTGCGTCACCCATCCGTCGATGCGCGTGGACTTTCAGATGAAGAGTTCGACAAAGTCTTCACAACTGATAAACCAGTAATCTTTGCCTTCCACGGTTACGAAGGTATGATCCGTGACATCTTCTTTAACCGTCACAACCATAACCTTCGTGTACATGGTTACCGTGAAAACGGAGATATCACAACACCATTCGATATGCGTGTGATGTCTGAATTGGATCGCTTCCACTTGGCACAAGATGCAGCCAATGCAGCTCTTGGA
>ERZ1674165.53-NODE-53-length-22069-cov-2.756609_pt1 | contig 22069 bp, 17 predicted proteins | sample MGYA00581302_ERZ1674165 | MGnify/ENA primary metagenome ERZ1674165 (study PRJEB41354, sample SAMEA4873305) | human saliva metagenome | biome: human-associated habitat [ENVO:00009003]; feature: mouth environment [ENVO:08000002]; material: saliva material... | reverse complement strand
CCTTTTCTAATAAAACTAGAAAATAATGGAATAAGGCGGAGAATATGAGAAAATAATAGCTGCCTGCCTGTTACAACTGCCGATTGAATTAACTTTTATCGGCAGCCTGAATGTCCGGATTGGATAAAATAAACTATCAAGAACAAAGACCAACAAGCATATTATGTAAACTTGGCGGCTGAAAAATCGGCTTTGCGCTTTACTTTACAAATTAAACAACTTTAAAGGAAAACCCATGAAAAAAACCTTACTTGCCCTGATGATGTTATCTGCCGCCGCCGCATATGCCGGTGAAGCGGAAGACCGTTTGCTGTCCGTTCAATCGGTTTACCGTGCCGCTTTGAATGAGCAAAACAGCAACGACAGCAAAATTATTTCCCTGCAAAGCGATTTGGAAAGTGCGCAGCGCCGTTTGCAGGCTGCGCAATTCGATATTGACCGTTTGAAAGGCGAAATTCAGACGGCTTTGGCTCAGAAAGAGCAGCAAAATGCCAAGCTGCAACAAGCCGGCCAGATGTTGGACGCGGCTTGGAATGCCGTTTACGGCGTAGGCGGCAGCAAGGCGAATCAATAATTTAGACATTGTATTATTTGCGTTTTACGCTTCTTTTATCATATTTATAAGGAAACCTCATGTCCCTACCTCCCTGCCCCAAATGCCACTCCGAATACACTTACGAAGACGGCGCTCAATACGTTTGCCCTGAGTGCGCCCATGAGTGGAACGAAACCGATGCAGCGGCTGCAAGCGATGATGCCTTGGAAGTCAAAGATGCCAACGGCGCGGTATTGCAAGATGGCGATACGGTTGTCTTGATTAAAGATCTGAAAGTCAAAGGCAGCTCTATGGTCATCAAGCAAGGCACCAAAGTCAAAGGCATCCGCCTGCAAGAGGGCGACCACAATATCGGTTGCAAAATCGATGGCAGCGCGATGAACTTGAAATCTGAGTTCGTCAAAAAAGCCTAAAGATTTTATTTTTGAAAGGCCGTCTGAAACCCTAATATCAGGTTTCAGACGGCCTTTATATATTTCATTCAAAATAAAACAAATATTTATTTAAAATAAAATGAATTTAATAGGGTTGAATTTTAGGCTGTCTGGAAAAGCGGCGGCAAAATGTTCCGCACATACGCGGGTATAAAACCGTTAAAATAACGCTTTCCCCTATTCTACGGAACCATTATGCCTCAGCCGACCGCCAAACAGATTTTGCACGAAGTATTCGGTTATCCCGAATTTCGTGGCAAGCAGGAGGCTATCGTCAATGCTTTGGCCGGCGGCGAGAGTTTGATGGTGCTGATGCCGACGGGCGGGGGCAAGTCTTTGTGTTACCAAATTCCGGCGCTGATGCGCGAAGGCGTGGCGGTTGTCGTATCGCCGCTGATTGCGCTGATGAATGACCAAGTGGCCAGCCTGCATGTGGCTGGGATTGAAGCGGCGGCAGTCAACAGCGGCACATCGGCAGATGAGGCGCGCGAGATTGCCGACAAACTTGCCCAAGGCCGTCTGAAACTGCTTTATGTAGCACCGGAGCGCTTGGTTACCGACCGCTTTTTGCGTTTTCTCGACCAACAAACCGTCAGCCTGTTTGCCATTGATGAGGCGCATTGCGTCAGCCAATGGGGGCACGATTTCCGCCCCGAATATCAACAGCTCGGCATGCTTGACGAACGCTATCCGAACATCCCGCGCATCGCCCTGACCGCTACCGCCGATGCGGCCACACGCGCCGACATCAAGCATTATCTGCACTTGGACAATGCGCCCGAATTTATCTCCAGCTTTGACCGTCCGAATATTTATTATCAGGTTATCGAAAAAAATAATGGCAAAAAACAATTGCTGGATTTCATCCGCAAGCAGATGCATGGGCAAAGCGGCATTGTGTATTGCCTAAGCCGCAAAAAAGTCGAGGATGTGGCGCAGTTTTTGTGTGAAAACGGCTTGGAGGCGATTCCGTATCATGCCGGTTTGAGCATGGACGTGCGCGAGGAAAACCAACGCCGCTTTACGCATGAAGACAATATTATTGTGGTGGCGACCGTGGCGTTCGGCATGGGCATAGACAAACCCGACGTGCGCTTTGTCGCCCATCTCGATATGCCCCAGAGTGTCGAACATTTCTATCAGGAATCGGGACGCGCCGGCCGGGACGGGCTGCCTGCCGTGAGCTGGCTGTGTTACGGCTTGAACGATTGGGTGTTGCTGCGCGAACGGATTGCCGAGGGCAGCAGCGACGAGGTGCAAAAGCAAATCGAAATGCAAAAACTCGATGCCATGCTTTCCGTCTGCGAAACCGCCTCCTGCCGCCGCGTACTGCTGCTCAAACATTTCGGCGAAGAATCCGAACCCTGCGGCCATTGCGACAACTGCCTGCATCCGCCCGTACGGTTTGACGGTACGGTGCTGGTGCAAAAATTACTCAGTTGCGTGTACCGCGCCGGACAACGCTTTGCCGCCGGTTACATCACCAACCTTTTACGCGGTAAAAGCGACGATTGGATACAGCGCAACGGCCATGACAAGTTATCCACATTCGGCATCGGCAGCGAACAGACCGACAAGGAATGGCGCAGCGTCATCCGCCAGTGCATCAGCCTGGGCTATCTCACTGTTAACGTCGAGCAACATCAAGCCCTGCAGCTGACCGAAGCGGCAAAAAAGGTCCTCAAGGGCGAAACCGAAGTCATGCTGCGCCCCCTGCGCCGCGAAAAAACGGCCACCCAAAAGCCGAAAGACGATTGGTTGCGCACCGAGCGCGAAGAGCGTTTGTGGCAGGCATTGCGCCAATGGCGGCAACAACGCGCCCGGGCAGAGGAAGTGCCGGCCTATGTGGTTTGCGGCGACAAAACCCTGCGCGATATTGTCGAAAAAATGCCCCGAAGTTTGGAAGATTTGCATCAAATCTACGGCTTGGGCGAGGCGAAAATCAATAAATTCGGTTTGGAGATGCTCAACGTTTGCGAAACGGCTGAAGCCGGTACGGTTTCCATAGATAACACACAAGTTATCCACAGCTTGGGCGAGCGCGAACAGGCCTTAAAACAGGCTTTGGAAACGTGGCGCGAGCAGCAGGCAAGTGCCGATCAAGTCACGCTGGGAACGGTGTTCTCCAACGAAAGCATGGACGACTTACTGACCAATACGCCTGCCGAACCCATCGACCTTTTAGGCGTGTATAAACTCGGCGAAAAACGCATCGAACAATACGGCGAGGGCATTTTAAACATCTGCCGCCCGTTTTCAGACGGCCTGAGCGAAGAGGACAAACGCAAACGCCGATTGATGCGCCGTCTGCTTCAGTGGAACATCGATACTGCCCGCCATGAAGGCCTCGAAGCCTATCAGATATGCAGCAAAGTTACCCTGCGCGCCATTGCCGCCCGACGGCCGCAAGATTTGGCGGAGTTGGCGGAAATCCACGGCATGAATGAGGAGAAAACCGACAAATACGGCGCGGAAATTGTCGAATTGTGCAAACAAGCGGATTAATGGATTGCGATTATCGTCAAAGGCCGTCTGAAACCCAATCAAACATGATGTTTCAGACGGCCTTTTTGAATTTTTAATCTTTATAAAACAATGAATAAGAAAATATCTTCATTTATTTTGTCAGTTTTTTAAAGCTGCCGCGTCTAAACAGACATGAAAAATGGGATGGTGCCGATGGATTTTTCGTCCCAGCCCATTCGACACACATCGATTAGGAAAATAAATGAACACCTCATCCAACCTCTCTTGGCAGGCTGCTTTCGGTTTGTTGATGCTCAGGCTTTTTGCCGCGTATGAATTTCTTGAGTCCGGCTTGGAAAAATGGAACGGGGAAAACTGGTTTGCAGATATCAACAGCCAATTTCCCTTTCCGTTCAATTTGTTGTCGGATACGGTCAACTGGAATTTGGCCATGTGGGCGGAACTGGTTTTGCCTGCACTGCTCATCGTCGGCTTGGCAACGCGGCTGTCTGCGTTGGGATTGATGGTCGTAACGGCTGTCGCATGGTCTGCGGTACATGCCGGCTTGGGTTACAATGTGTGCGACAACGGTTATAAAATGGCACTGATTTATTTGGTGGTTTTATTTCCTGTCCTGTTACAGGGCGCTGGCCGTCTGTCTTTGGATGCACTGCTGAAGAAACGCTGTTGCCGCATCAAGCATTTTCTTTAAGGATTATCTTTAAGGATTATCTTTAAGGATTATCTTTAAGGATTAATGGTCGCGGGCCGACTTTAAATGCCCGATATTATCCCTTGATTTGTTTTAAAACCCATATTTTAAAAAGGAAGTTGAAATGAAAAAAAATGTAGCTGCTGCTTTGGCCGGTGCACTGTCCCTGTCTTTGGCTGCCGGTGTTGTTGCCGCTGATAAAGCCGCCAGCGACGTGGCCGTTGAGAAAACTGTTAAAGCTGCCGAAGGTACTTGCGGCGCGGCTGCCAAAGCCGGTGAAGGTTCTTGCGGCGCAGCCATGAAAAAAGCACACGCCAAAAAAGGCAAAGCATCTAAAGCCAAAGCTGCCAAAGTAGTAGAAGGCAAATGCGGCGAAGGTAAATGCGGTTCTAAATAATCCTGCAACATACCTTTAACAAAGTCGCATTTTATAAACAAAAATGCGACTTTGTCGTTCATACGGCACCATAACAGGACATCACCATGATTCAACACGCAGGCTTGGGCTACCGCCGCGACTTGGCGGAAGACTTCCTCTCGCTTTCAGACGACAGCCCGATACGCTTTATCGAAGCCGCCCCCGAAAACTGGCTGAAAATGGGCGGCAGGGCGCGCAAACAGTTTGACCGCGTGGCGGAACGGCTGCCGCTGGCGTTGCACGGATTATCCATGTCGTTGGGCGGACAAGCCCCGCTGGATACCGCCTTGATAGACGGCATCAAAGAAATGATGCGCCGTTATGACTGCACGTTTTTCTCCGACCATTTGAGCTACTGCCACGACGGCGGTCATCTCTACGATTTGTTGCCGCTGCCTTTCACTGAAGAAATGGTGCAACATACCGCGCGCCGTATCCGCGAAGTGCAAGATCGGTTGGGCTGCCGCATTGCCGTAGAAAACACGTCCTACTACCTGCATTCTCCGCTTGCCGAGATGAACGAGGTTGAGTTCCTCAACGCCGTTGCCCGTGAAGCCGACTGTGGCATTCATTTGGACGTGAACAATATTTACGTCAACGCCGTCAACCACGGACTGTTGTCGCCTGAAGCCTTTTTAGAAAATGTGGATGCAGAGCGCGTGTGCTATATCCATATTGCCGGACATGATGTGGAAACGCCGGAATTGTTGATTGATACCCACGGCGCGGCGGTATTGCCGACCGTTTGGGATTTGCTCGAACTGGCCTATGCCAAGCTGCCGACGATTCCGCCTACTCTGTTGGAACGCGATTTCAATTTTCCGCCTTTTGCCGAACTCGAAGCCGAAGTCGCCAAAATCGCCGACTATCAAACGCGTGCCGGAAAGGAATACCGCCGTGCAGCCTGAAACTTCCGCCCAATACCAACACCGATTTGCCCAAGCCATACGCGAAGGCAAAGCCGCCGACGGACTGCCGCAAGAGCGCTTAAACGTCTATATCCGCCTGATACGCAACAATATTCACAGCTTCATCGACCGCTGCTATACCGAAACGCTGCAATACTTTGACAGCGAAGAATGGGGCCGTCTGAAAGAAGGTTTCGTCCGCGACGCGCGCGCCCAAACGCCCTATTTTCAAGAAATCCCCGGCGAGTTCCTCCGATATTGCCAAAGCCTGCCGCTTTCAAACGACCTTTTGGCATTGATGGACTTTGAACACACCCAGCTACTCGCCGAAACCGCTCAAACCGACAGCGAAGCCTCGCCTGCCGATTCAGACGATTTGGCTTACACCCTTTCTCCCGCCGCCTTTGTGCGCCGTTATCAGTATGACGTGACCGACGAATTGCAGGAGGCGGAAACTGCTGTTTTGGTGTGGCGCGATAAGGAAGACGACGTGATGTATCAAACGCTCGACGATTTCGACGCATTATTGCTGGAAACGCTGGCAGAGACGCCCACTTCCCTAAACGGCCTGCAAACCATGCTGGCAGAGTTCATGTCGTCTGAAAACGTTTGGCAGGACGCATTAAGGCAGAAATGGACGGATTGGCTGGAACAGGGCATTTTGGTTGCGGCATAAATCAAGGCCGTCTGAAACGGGCGCAGTCGGTTTCGGCGAAACAAAAATACTACTGAAATCGTTTATAGATTCAATCGCATGCTCTTGCCGTATCAGCGTAAAATCAGAAGCATATTGATCATTCATTTCATACTGATACATTATGGCCCTACCCGAACTGACCAATGCCGAGCTTGCCGAATCCCGCAAACTGCTGCTGCGCTTTGCCCATATCCAGCTGCCCGACCGCCCCGATTTGGCGGAAGACCTCGTACAGGAAACCATGCTTTCCGCCTACCGCGCGGCCGAGGGTTTCAAAGGCGGCGCCCAGGTGAGCAGCTGGCTGTTTGCAATCTTAAAAAACAAAATTACCGACTGCCTGCGCCAAATCGGGCGGCAACGCCAAGTTTTCGTCACGCGCGACGAGGAAGCCTTGGATGAAGCCTTTGAAGGACATTTTGCCGCAGACGGGCATTGGACGGACGAAGGTCAGCCTCAGGGTTGGGACTCGCCCGAAGCCAGTTTGAACAATAAAGAGTTCTACCAGGTTTTGCAGACCTGCCTCTACCATCTGCCGGAAAACACCGCCCGCGTGTTTACCATGAAAGAGATTCTCGGATTTTCAAGCGATGAAATCCGCGAGCAATGCGGCATCAGCCATGCCAACTACCACACCATCATGCACCGCGCGCGCGAAACCTTGCGCCAGTGCCTGCAAATCAAATGGTTCTCCCATGTCTGACAGGAAAACGCCATGAAAAAATGCCGCAAAATGACCGATCTGATTTCCAAACAGCAAGACCAAGTTCGTCTCAGTCTTTTTAACCGCATTGCCCTTGCCGTCCACCTGTCGCTCTGCCCCCGTTGCCGCGAATATAAGAAACAGCTCGAATTAATCAGCAACGCCATGCACAAGATGTTTCGATGATTCAAAAAAGGCCGTCTGAAACCTACCCCTGTCAGTTTCAGACGGCCTTTTTGTGTCCGCTTGATTTATCGCTAATCTTGAATAAGCCGTGGCTGGCCGCTCACTTTTTTAGTTGCCTTTATTTTCAAACTTGCGCCGTTGGCCTTTGTCTTTTGAGGTATGGGAGAAAGATTCTAATACGGTAGAACAAGATAAAGGCCGTCTGAAAGATGAATTTCAGACGGCCTTTTTCACGGTTTTTAGTGTTGTTCTTCCGGCTCGGGTTCGTCTTTGCCGAACCAGTTGTCAAAGCGGATGGTGTATTTCAATTCGCCGCCGGATGAGCGTGTGCCGATGCGGGCAATGGCTTGGATGGCGCGGGTCAGTTGGTACACGAGTTTGACGGATTGTTCGGCGCTGGAGATGCCATATTCGTAACCTACGTAGAGGTTGTTGGTGAGCTGTTTGCCGACGGTCAGGACTTGTTCGGCAGGGTTGAGCTCGCCGGTTTGGGCGTTGCGGCTGCGTTTGCTGGTAAAGCCCAAATCATCGACAAGGCCGATGCGGTCGTTGACTTGGCCGGCAAGCAATGCGCTGGCGGCGGCGGAGAGTGTAGCGTTGTCGCCGTCGCTGCCGCTGCTGGCACGGTTGAGGATGAGCCAGGAGAGTTTGTCTTTTTCGCTCATGGCTTCTTTGGCAACCAAGGTCACGCGCGGATTGCTGAGGCTACCGAGGACTTCGACACCTGCGCCGACCGGGGAGAGACGGCGTTCGGCACGGATGTTGAGGTTCGGATCGGTCAGCGGGCCGACAAAGGAAACCGAGCCTTTGGTGATGTCGAGGTCTTGGCCGTAGGCTTTGTAGCGGCCTTTGACAACGCGCACGGTACCGACGCCTTGGACGGCTTCGCCCGGACGGGACATGATGGTCAGTTTGCCGCCGATGGTAACGTCTGCGCCGTAGCCGACAAAACGGACATTGTCGTTGATGTTCAAGACAAGGTTCAGATTAATCGGCGTGGTGGCCGTTGCTTCTTTTTTGGTTTCGCCCAGTACAACCACGTCGTCATCGAGGGTCGGCATGGAGGATTTTTGCGAACCAAACCTGCCGTAGTCGGTGTTGAGCGTGCCGTTGAGCGATACGCCTTTTTCCGGATTGTAGAGGACTTTGGCCGCGCCGGAGAGCTGCAGTTGGCGGTTTGGACGCGAGAGGGTGCGGTATTTGTCGAAGACGATGTCCACGTCGACATCGGGGTTGGCGTTGGCAAGGTTGACCGCACCTTTGAGCTCAATCGTGCCGCCACGGTGGAATTTGAGGCTGTCGATCACCCATTTTTGACCTTGTAGGCGTGAACGCAATACGCCGTTATCGAGAATCAGGCCTTGGGTTTGATGGCGGTAATAGAGGTTGTCGCCGTTAATCAGGCCGCTCAGTTGCGGATCGTTCAGACGGCCTGCCAAGTTGACGGCGGCGTTCAGACGGCCTTTGAGGGTCTGGCCGACGGGCAGGAAATTGCGGAAGACTTCGAGGTTGGCAACGTTCAGGTTGAGTTTGCCGCTCAGAGGGGCGGTGTCGAAGCTGCTGCCCTGACCGATGTTGACGGTACCGTCGGCCCGGCCGTAATTGGTTTGGAGGTCGAGGTTGCTGTTGACGGTAGGCGAACCGAGTCGGCCACCGATGGTGGCGGTCGCGTTCAGACGGCCTGCAATGCCTTGGGCTGTCGCCGGCATAAAGGATTTGAGCGAGCCCAAATCGGGAACGCTGATATTAACCTTGCCGCTGACGGGAGCGTTGTTGATGTTGTTGCCGAACTGTTGGGCGATGCCGAGCGTGCCGTCAACTTTGCCGAAACGGGTGTTGCCTTCCAGCGTGCTGTCGATGCGGCCGTTTTGGAAACGGGTGCGCAGGGCGAGCGCGGAAAGTCCCAAAGGCTGTTTGTTTTTCGGGTCTTTGCCCGGCAGGATGATGTCGCCGCTTTGTCGGCTGATGTTGAGGAAGCCGCGCGCGTTTTGACTGTACGCCAAATCCCAGTCGCCACCCAAGACGAGGTTGTGTTCGATGGGCGGGGTGTAGAAGTTGTGCAACTCGGTAATGTGCAGATTTTGCGCACTGCCTTTGCTGGTAATGCCGGCTTTTTTGTCCCAAACGAAATTTTGCAGGTTGAGGCTGCCGCCCATGGCCGCCCAGCGTGCGCTGCTGAGGGAGACGCGTTCGCTGCCGGCTTCGAGGTTGAGGCGGTTTTGCAGTTTGAGGTTGAACGCGCCGTTGATGTCGAGCGTGTCAACCGTGCCTTTCCATTGGGTTTGGTCTTTGTTGAGGCCGCCGGCGGCGTCGAGGTCGAGCTTGTAGCGTTTGCTGTCCACCGCCATGTTGCTGTTGCCGCGGATGTGGTGGTGGGAGCCTGTGCCGCTGATGAGCAGGTTGACGTTGTCGATCATGGCCGCGCCGCCGGAGACGGCGATGTGTTCGCCTTTGATGTCGGCACTCAACGGACGGTTGGTATCGGGCGAACCTTTGAGCTTGAAGTCGAGGGTGCGGATGTTGACGGCATCGGCGACTTTGAAGTTGCGCGCTTCGCCGTTCAAATCGGCTTCAAGGGTTTTGAGGCCGTCTGAAAAGCTGCCGGAGATGTAGCCGCGCGCGTTGAGCAGGCCGCCCAAGCCGAAGCCGAAACGCGACAAATCGGGGGCGGTAATGTTGAGGTTGAGGCGGTCGCCTTTTTTGCCGAAGCTGCCGTTGGTTTTGACGATGTTGCTGCCGAGAGTCAGGTCGGTCAGGGCGCGCGAGAGGTGTTTGTTTTCATAGGCGACGTCGGCTTTGCCACTGAGCGGAACGCCGTTGAGCGTACTCGGTGCAAACTGCATTTTGCCGGCGAATTTTTCTTGCGCCAGTATGCCGGTCAAGTTGATGTTGCCGTTGACGCTGCCTTGCGGAAGCTGCGGATCGATGCGCGCAGGGTTGAAGGCTTTGCTGACGATGTCCAGTTGCAGTTTGCGGTCTTTGAAGAGTTCGAGCGAGCCTTTGGCGTTGAGCTCGCCGCCGTTTTGCGGAACCAGGCGGACTTTGTCGAGCTTGAGCGTGCGCTGGCCGAGCTGTTTGTCGGTTTGGAAAAACAGCATGCCGTCCGTGCGCGCAAATCCGCTGTCGAGATTCCAGTTGACGACGGGGGAGGAGGTTTCACCTTTGACGTCGATGCTGCCGTTCAGACGGCCTGCGATGTTTTGACGGACAAAGTCGTCCGCACCGGTATTGTTGATGCCCAGTGCGAGTTTGAGCTGGTCTTGGGCGGTATCGATAGAGCCGGATACATCAATGCTGCCGTCTTTGAGCAGGCCGACGCCGATGTCTTCGATTTTGACCGTGCCTTTGTCGTCGACGATGAATTCGCCGAGGATGCGTTTGACGGGGATATGGTTTTCATCGGCAAAACCGGCTTGGTCGTTTTCCAAGTCTATCGAGCCTTCTAGCGCAACGCCGTCTGTAAAGGACGGAATGGTGGTGGCGTCGAAATTCAGACGCGCTTTGGGCAGGGTGGGCAGGAAGGCCTGCGGATTGATGTTGGAACCTTTAACCAGGATTTCGCCGACGGTTTCGTTGAGGCTGTCGGCGAATGGGTGGATGGTGGATTTGGCAGACAAATGAACGTTGTCGCCGTCGAGCAGCAGGTCGGTGTACACGTCTTGCAGGCTGCCCCACAGGCGCACCGTGCCGTGTATGGTTTCGCCCTCAAGCTGGCCTTTGGTGTAGATGGCGGTATTGAGGACGTAAGGTTTGTTCAAACCGAGCACCACCGCGCCTGTCGAGCTGCTCCAGGGCGTATCAGCGGTTTTGATGTGGAGGCGGTGTTCTTTTTTGTCGTAATGGTAGGCCGCGTGCAGATGGTCGAGATAGACGGTCTGCTTGTCAAAACGCTTGCCCACGCTGATTTTTCCGGTTTCCAAACGGTCGAGATAGGCGGTAACGGGCAGGTCTATGCTGTCGGGCAGGCCTTTTGAAGGCTCTTCTTCTTTGGGCGGCGTGCGTTTGGTCACAATGGCGATGTCGCCAGCCACGACTTCGGTAATGTGCAAAGACGGACGGAACAGTTCGGACGGTTTCCAATCAAAGCGGAAGCTGCTGATTTTGATGTCCGCACCTTCTGTTTCAATCAACCATTTGTCGCCTTCAAAACCTTCAATCAGCGTGCCTTTCAGTGTGTCCGAAGAGATTTTGACGCCGAACCATGACGGGATTTTGTACAAACCGAAACGCAAACCCGATTCTGTACCGACCAGCCAGCCGATTGCGCCGGCGGAAACGGTCAATACGCCCAGGGCGGACAGGACAAAGCCGCGCAACAGGCGTTTTTTGCGCTTTGGCGGGGCGGGCTGTTGTTCAGACGGCGTGGAAGTGTTTGCAGTATCGGTCATGATATTTTTCTGTTTGTCTGTTGTTCAGACGGCCTGGAATGGCTGAGGCCGTCTGAAAGAATGGATGGTGTATGTTTGTTAAAACCTTGTGCCCAAGCTGATGTGCCAGCGGATTTTTTTGTCGTGGTGGCCGTAGGCAATGTCGAAGGAGAACGGCGCAACCGGGCTGAACCAGCGCACACCCAAGCCGGTACCGTGTTTTAAGGTCATGTGTTTGAAGTTGCTTGCCGCGTCGCCGACATCGTGGAAGATGGCGCCGGAGAAGCTTTTGGTAACCGGGAATTGATATTCGAGGCTGCCGACCACCAAGGCGCGTTGCGGCAGGACGGAGCCGTTGGGGCCGGCCAAGCCGATGCTGTCGAGTTCGTAACCGCGTACGGAAGTCGCGCCGCCGGTGCGGAACATCAGGCTGGAAGGCACTTCTTCGCCTTCGCGGGCATAAACGTAGCCGGCCTGTCCGCGTACGATGAACGTACCGAGTTTTTTGTTTTCAGGCGTGAAGAAATAGCCTGCCCGTGCCGTAGCGCGTGCCATTTGGGTGGAGGAGAGGAGTTTGCCCAAAGTCGTGCCGATTTTGCCGTCGAGGTAGTAGCCGTTTTGAGGGTGCAGCTCGGTTTCGATGCTTTGCCGTTTCCATGAGGCGGTCAGCATGGTGGCATGGCTTCGGCCCAAATCGTAGCTGGTGTCGGGGACTTTGCGGTCTTCGGTAATGAATTCGAGGCCGAAGCGGGCATCGATATTGTTGCGGTCGCGGACATACCAAATGCCGCTGGTCAGGGCGCGTTTTTCAAGGTTTTGCGTGGTCGAGCGGTTGTAGGAAACGTTGCTTGTCCAGTAGTTGCCGCGGTTGTTGCGCGGTTGGCTGATACCGGCGGCCAGCGTGGTTTCGTATTTGTCCATGTCCCAAACGACCGAACCGATGTAGCCCTTGTTAAAGAGGTTGTAATAGTCGTAGGCGATGCGGCCGCCGATTCCGTATTCGGAGTCGTAGCGGATACCGGTTTCCAGTTTGTGGCGTTTGACTTCGGTCACGTTGATTTTGACGGGGACGCGGTCGCCTTGCAGTTGGTCGAAGTCGGCCTGTACGGACGCGCCGGAATAGTGGCCGTTTTGTTCGAGCGCCTGTTGCAGGTCGAGGATTTTGTCTAAGTCGTAAGGCGAACCGGGTTGGAAGCGTGCCATGCCGGAAACCACGCTCTCAGGGTAGCGGCGCGTGCCGGTGATTTGGAACTCGCCGAAGTAAATCGGGCGGTTGCTCTCCACGATGACGTTTAAGTCGGCCTTCTGGGTATTGGGATTGATGGTGGCCTGGGTGGTGGTGAGTTTCGCCAAGGGGTATTTTTTACGCGTTACCGCGCTGAGGACGGAGGTTTTACTCGCATTCCAGCCGTCTTGGTCGAAGTTTTCGCCAATGGGCTGCTGCCAGTTTTCCATCGCATTTTGGTAGTACTCGGCCAGATTTTCATCATTTAATACGTCGCCGAGGATGGCCACGCTGACGTTGTCGATTTTGGTGCGCGGGCCGGGGGTAACGTTGACGGTGTAGCTCTCGCCATGGTCTTGAATACTGACGTTGCTGTTGAAGTAGCCTTTGGTCCGGAGCATGGTTTTGACGTTGTCGGGCGCCTCTTCGGCGAGGAAGCCGACCTGCTCTTTGTCCAACTCTTCGTCCTGCTGCTGGGTAATCAGCGGCAGGTATTCTTCAAGCATTTCTTTGACTTCGCTGTCTTGGGTGTCGATTTTGACGGGGAATTTGGGCTTGAGTTTGCCTGTTTGGTCGTCTTTGGGCTGCTTGGGCATTTCGGATTCGGGGACGGCCTCGTAGTCTTCCGCTTTGGGAACGGAAGTATCTACTGCCAACGCGTGTCCGTAGGCGAGCGCCAAAGATGCGAATAAAACAGGGTAGGTCAGTTTGGTCATGATGTGTGTTCGACAGCGACAATTCTTCAGTCTGTGGATTTTAACATTATTTCTGCAAGGTTTCAGGCTATGGTTATAAACGGAAATTTAGCGCGATAATGTTGCCAAATGCGACTTAAGGGAAGATTTTGGTTTGTTTCTATACGATTGTAATATTTATGTTTTTGTATTTTGACTGATGAAGTTGCCTTTGTATTCGGCCTTATGGCGTAGATTTCAGGCCGTCTGAAATCAAGATACAGAGGGATAAGGCAATGGTATGGGTATGCTTTAAATTAGGGTTTGAGTGGGTTTTACTGTATTTTTGGCATAAAGTGCTAACTATGTCATAAATACTAAACTTTAATGCCGTTTTTGTGAGGTGTGCATGAAAACCTCGCCGACAAATGATTTTTTATTTTAGAATGTAAGACTTTTTTAACATATCTTTAAATTGAAGGAACGGATATGGCAAGTGGCAATCCGCTTTTGAACGCGCTCAACAGCGTCAGCCTGGTGGTACAAATCGCCATCGGCTTGGTTTTAGGTATTCTTGTAGGTGCATTTTCGCCGCAAGTCGGTATCAGCGCAGGACTGCTGGGCAGTCTGTTTGTCGGTGCGCTTAAGGCTATCGCGCCGATTTTGGTATTTGTTTTGGTGACTGCCGCCATCGCGCAACACCAAAAAGGCAATCAGGCCTACATCAAACCGATTTTGATTTTGTATATTTTCGGTACGTTTGCAGCGGCTGTGGTGGCGGTTGTCGCCAGCATGGTATTTCCGACCACGCTGATTCTGCGTGCGGCCGGCGATGTATCCGTTGCACCGCCTTCCGGCATTATCGAAGTGTTGAAAACGCTGCTGATGAATTTGGTGGCCAACCCGATTAATGCGCTGGCCAATGCCAACTATATCGGCATTTTGGCTTGGGCCCTGATATTGGGTGCAGCTTTGCGCCATCACGGTTCGGATACGACCCGCCAAGTGGCGGCTGATTTGGCCGATACCGTTTCGACCGTTGTGAAATGGATTATCCGTTTTGCGCCACTGGGTATTTTCGGCTTGGTGTCCTCTACCATTGCGGAAACCGGTTTTGAAGCGCTTGCCGGCTATATGAAGCTGTTGGCCGTATTGCTCGGCTGTATGCTGTTTATTGCGTTGGTGGTCAATCCGATTATTGTGTGGACGCAAATCCGCAGCAATCCTTTCCCTCTGGTGTTTACCTGCCTGCGCGAAAGCGGCGTGTATGCCTTCTTTACCCGTTCTTCCGCCGCCAACATCCCTGTGAACATGGCATTGGCGAAAAAACTGGGTCTGCACGAAGACACTTACTCTATCTCCATTCCATTGGGTGCAACCATCAATATGGCCGGTGCGGCCATCACCATTACCGTTTTGGCGATGGCTGCGGCGCACACGCAAGGCATTACGGTTGACTTCGCCACCGCCCTGCTGTTGAGCCTGGTGGCTACCGTCAGCGCGTGCGGTGCATCCGGTGTGGCCGGCGGTTCATTGCTGCTGATTCCTTTGGCGTGCAGCCTGTTCGGTATCGACAACGATGTGGCCATGCAGGTGGTTGCCGTCGGCTTCATCATCGGCGTGATTCAAGACTCTGCTGAAACAGCGTTGAACTCTTCCACCGACGTTTTGTTTACTGCCGCTGCCGATTTGGGCCGCCAACGTAAAGAGTAGTTTTTAGGTTTAAGCCCAATCCGGCAAAGGCCGTCTGAAAAGTTTCAGACGGCCTTTGTTTTGGGCAAAGAAAAGGGATTTTTAGATGGCCAAATCGATAGATTGGTTTGGTCGGACTGACGGTATCCGCTGTCATCAGTCGGATTTTTCCCGTAAAATACAGCCTTGAATGTATTTGAGTTATCCTTTTCAGACGGCCTGGCCGTCTTATCAAATTTGCAAAAACAATGATTAAAAAAATATTCTCATGGTTCGAGTCCCGCATCGACCCTTATCCCGAAGCCGCCCCGAAAACGCCTGAAAAAGGGTTGTGGCGGTTTATTTGGAGCAACATTGAAGGCGTGCGCAAATGGATTGCCGTGTTGGCCGTGTTTACGGTCGGCGTCGGCATCATGGAAGCCTTGATGTTCCAGTTTATGGGCAAGGTGGTCGACTGGCTCGGCACTTATACGCCGCAAACGCTTTTTGTTGAAAAAGGCCATGCATTAATCGGCATGATGGCCATGGTGGCATTTTTTGCCGTTTGGACCTTTTTCGCTTCCAATGTGCGCCTGCAAACCCTGCAAGGCGTGTTCCCCATGCGCCTGCGCTGGAATTTCCACCGCCTGATGCTGGGTCAGAGCCTGGGCTTTTATCAGGACGAGTTTGCCGGCCGCGTGTCCGCCAAAGTCATGCAAACCGCGCTGGCGCTGCGTGATGTTGTGATGACCGTTGCCGATATGGTTGTGTATGTGTTGGTGTACTTCATCACTTCCGGCGTGATTCTGTCCTCATTCGATGCCTGGCTTATCGTGCCGTTTATCTGCTGGATGATTGGATTTGCGATGATTATGCGTTTCCTGATTCCCAAGCTCGGCAGAACCGCTGCGCGTCAGGCCGATGCGCGCTCGCTGATGACCGGCCGCATTACCGACGCCTATTCCAATATCGCCACCGTCAAACTCTTCTCCCACGGCGCACGCGAGGCCGCTTATGCCAAGCAGTCGATGGAAGAGTTTATGGTAACCGTCCATGCCCAAATGCGTTTGGCAACGCTGCTTCACACCTGCAGCTTTATCGTCAACAGCTCGCTGACCGTCGGCACGACCGCCTTGGGCATTTGGCTTTGGTATCACGGCCAAGTCGGCGTGGGCGCGGTAGCCACCGCCACGGCCATGGCATTGCGTGTGAACGGTTTGTCGCAATACATTATGTGGGAATCCGCCCGATTGTTTGAAAACATCGGTACCGTCAACGACGGCATGGCCACTCTGTCCAAACCCCACACCATCCTTGACAAGCCGCAAGCCCTGCCGCTGAAAGTCACCCGGGGCGAAATCAAGTTTGAACACGTCGATTTCTCCTACGAAGCAGGCAAACCGCTCCTCAACGGCTTTAACTTGAACATCAAACCCGGCGAAAAAGTCGGCTTGATCGGCCGCAGCGGCGCGGGCAAATCCACCATCGTCAACCTACTCCTGCGCTTTTACGAACCGCAAAGCGGCACGATTTCGATTGACGGGCAAAACGTGGACAGCGTAACCCAAGAAAGCCTGCGCGCCCAAATCGGTCTGGTGACGCAAGACACTTCCCTGCTGCACCGCTCCGTGCGCGACAACATTATCTACGGCCGCCCCGACGCCACAGACGCCGAAATGATTTCCGCCGCCGAACGCGCCGAAGCCGCCGATTTCATCCCTAACCTTTCCGACGCCAAAGGCCGGCGCGGTTATGACGCACACGTCGGCGAACGCGGCGTGAAACTTTCCGGCGGCCAGCGTCAACGCATCGCCATCGCCCGCGTTATGCTCAAAGACGCGCCGATTCTGTTGCTTGACGAAGCCACCAGCGCGCTCGACTCCGAAGTCGAAGCCGCCATCCAAGAAAGCCTCGACAAAATGATGGAAGGCAAAACCGTGATTGCCATCGCCCACCGCCTCTCCACCATCGCCGCGATGGACCGCCTCATCGTCTTGGACAAAGGCCGCATCATCGAAGAAGGCAGCCACACTGAGTTACTCGCGAAACAAGGCCTGTACGCCAAACTTTGGGCGCACCAAAGCGGCGGCTTCTTGAGTGAGCATGTCGAGTGGGAAAACAATTAAACGCTTTGAAAGAAGATAAAAGGCCGTCTGAAAACATTTTCAGACGGCCTTTATTCATGAAGCAAAGGGCAGGCGGGATAACTGCTTTTTCAGTTGAAACCTTAGTTTTTTACAGCCCCAGCGACCAAGCATTTTGGTGTTCGGACAAGTCTTCCAAGCGGTTTTCGTAATGGGCGAAGATTTCTTCGATGATTTCGTCTTCGTCGTCGATGACGCGGATCAGGTTCAAGTCCTCTTCCAAAATCAGGTTTCTGCCCAGCAACTGCTCGCGTATCCAGTCCAACAGTCCCGCCCAAAATGCTTTGCCCACTAAGATAATCGGGCGGTCGGGCGTTTTGCCGGTTTGCACCAAGGTCAGGCTTTCAAACAATTCGTCCAACGTGCCGAAACCGCCGGGCATGACGACATACGCCACGGCGTGTTTGACGAACATGACTTTGCGCGGGAAGAAGTGTTGGAATTTAATCGACAAATCTTGATACGGATTGGCTTTTTGCTCGTGCGGCAACACGATATTCAGTCCCACCGCCGGACTTGCGCCTGCAAACGCGCCTTTGTTGGCTGCTTCCATAATGCCCGGTCCGCCGCCGGAAATCACGGAAAATCCGGCATCCGACAGTTTGCGTGCCAAGCGCAATGTGAACGCGTAGTCGGGATGGTTTTCGGGCGTGCGCGCGCTGCCGTAAATGCTGACGGCCGGCTGAATGGCGCGTAATTCTTCGCCGGCTTCGACAAATTCGGAAATAATCTTCAATACATGATACGACTCGCGCGCCTGAATATCGCGGCGGGTTTCGTCGGGCAGCATGGGTTTGGGCAGTTTTTTGAGCAGGCTCACGGCTTTTCCTTCGTGTTTTGTGTGCCGTATTGTAACCCGAAAGGGGCGGGCCGTCTGAAAGTCGGGTTTCGGCGGCAAGTGTACCTGCCACATTTTCAAAAGCCCGTTACAATATCTGCTTTTATTCCGACTGCTCCGCCATGCTCGATATTATCCACCGCGACAGCCGCACCATCGCCGTCAACAAACCTGCCGGAATGCTGGTGCACCGAAGCTGGTTAGACAAACACGAAACCCGTTTTGCCGTGCAGACCCTGCGCGACCAAATCGGGCAGCACGTCTATCCCGTCCACCGCCTCGACCGCCCGACTTCCGGCGTCTTGCTGTTTGCCCTCGATACGGAAGCCGCACGGTTATTGACGCAGCAATTTGAAAACAAAACCATCGAAAAAACTTATTGGGCGATTGTCCGCGGTCATCTGCCTTCAGACGGCCTGATTGATTACGCCCTCAAATATATGCCCGACAAAATCGCCGAAGCGCAGACCGAAGCCACATTGCAGGAAGCGCAAACCGCCTACCGCTGTCTGGCGAAAACCGAGTTGCCGTTCCAATCCGCCCTGCGTTATCCGACCTCGCGTTATTCGTGGGCCGAACTTACGCCGCACACCGGCCGCAAACACCAACTCCGCCGCCATATGAAACACATTTTCCACCCCATCGTCGGCGACACCAACTACGGCGATTTGCGCCAAAACCATGCCGTTGCCGAACATATCGGCACGCAACGCCTGATGTTGCACGCGCGAAGCCTTAGTTTTCAAAGCATAGAAGACGGCAGCCGGATGACCGTGCAAGCGCCGATAGATAACGACTGGCGGATTTGGTTGGAAAAATTCAAAACCGAGGCCGTCTGAAAACCCAAACCGCACATTTTCAGACGGCCCGGTCATGGAAAAAAACAGGCAAATCCCTTACAATACGCCCCTAAAATTTTGAAAGAACACAAGAATCATGGAAGCCGAAGTAATCAACCAGCTTAACAACACCCTAAACGACTTGGAGAAGCGCAGCGAAGACATCCGCGTCTATATGGACTATCAGGGCAAGAAAGACCGATTGGAAGAAGTCATCGGCCTCTCCGAAGACCCGGAACTCTGGAACGACCCCAAACGCGCCCAAGAAATCGGCAAAGAGCGCAAAATCCTCGAAGGCATCGTGTTGACGCTCGACAACATCGCATCAGGCATCGAAGACAACCGAATGCTGATTGAAATGGCCGTTGAAGAAAACGACGAAGAAGGTTTCGCCGCCGTGCAGGAAGATGTAGCCGGTTTGGAAAAACAAATGGCCGACCTCGAATTCAAACGAATGTTCAACCAGCCTGCCGACCCGAACAACTGCTTTATCGACATCACCGCAGGCGCGGGCGGTACCGAAGCCGAAGACTGGGCGGGCATGCTGTTCCGCATGTACAGCCGCTACGCCGAGCGCAAAGGCTTCAAAATCGAAATCCTTGAAGAAGACGACGGCGAAATCGCGGGCATCAACCGCGCCACCATCCGCGTGGAAGGCGAATACGCCTACGGCCTGTTGCGCACCGAAACCGGCGTTCACCGCTTGGTGCGCTACTCGCCGTTTGACTCGAACAACAAACGCCATACATCGTTCTCGTCCGTGTTTGTTTACCCTGAAATCGACGATTCCATCGAAATCGAAATCAACCCGGCCGATTTGCGTATCGACACTTACCGCGCATCCGGTGCCGGCGGTCAGCACATTAACAAAACCGACTCCGCCGTGCGTATTACCCACGAGCCGACGGGAATTGTGGTGCAGTGTCAAAACGACCGTTCGCAACACGCCAACAAAGCCGCCGCGATGGAAATGTTGAAATCCAAACTGTACGAATTGGAAATGCGCAAACGCAACGAAGAGAAACAGGCCTTGGAAGACGGCAAGTCCGATGTGGGTTGGGGCAGCCAAATCCGTTCGTACGTCTTGGACTCCTCACGTATTAAAGACTTGCGCACAGGCTACGAAGTCGGCAACACTAAAGCCGTTTTGGACGGCGACTTGGACGGCTTCATCGAAGCCAGCCTGAAACAAGGCGTATAAACCGTAAAACATAAAATGTCGTCTGAAAGATTTCAGACGGCATTTTTCAGTTTGAAAGAAACAATATTTTGCAAATATTAAAACATGTTTTGCAAATGCAAAGATTGGCGGTAATATATAGTTTCTATAAAAATGATTGGTAGGTGCAATAGGCCGTCTGAAGCCTGATCCTGTCCGATATATTAGGAGAACTTATTAAATGTTCGGTCAAAAGCTGTCTTCTGCCGAGAAAACTTTCTTCGGCCATCCTTTGCAATTATCCACCCTATTCCATATTGAGCTGTGGGAGCGTTTTTCCTTCTACGGTATGCAGGGCATCCTGCTGATTTATCTGTATTACACCGCGAGTCAAGGCGGTTTGGGTATGGATAAAGCCTTGGCCGGCGGCATTGTCGGCGCGTACGGCGGCAGCGTTTACCTGTCCACCATTCTCGGTGCGTGGTTGGCCGACCGCATTTGGGGTGCGGAGCGTACCCTGTTTATCGCCGGCATCGTCGTGATGACCGGCCATATTTTATTGGCAATTGTGCCGGGTTTGATGGGATTGCTGCTGGGCTTGGTGTTTATCGCGCTGGGCAGCGGCGGCGTGAAATCGTCTGCCGGTTCGATGGTCGGTTCTTTGTATGAACGGGAAGACCTGCGCGAATTGCGCGATGCCGGTTTCTCTATTTTCTATATTTCCATCAATATCGGCGGCTTCTTAGGCCCGTTGTTGACCGGTATTTTGCAAGACAGGATGGGTTTCCATTACGGTTTCGGCGCGGCGGCCGTCGGCATGGCATTCGGCCTGCTGTGGTATTCGCGCGGCCGTAAAAACCTGCCGCATACGCCGGTTCCCAATCCGTTACGCCCTGAAAAGGTGCAGACCGCCATGGCTGTCGGCGTGTTGCTGGTTTTGGTGTTGGGCAGCGTGATTGCTTCCGGCGCGCTCACCCTTGAAAACTTCTCCCGCTGGCTCTTGGGCGTGGTTATCGTTACCGTCGTCGCTTATTTCGCGCGCCTGTTGGGCAGCAGCCACGTTGAAGCGGCCAATAAACGCTATATTGTGGCCTATATTCCGCTGTTTTTGACCATTTGTATGTTCTGGGCGGTTTGGTTTCAGGTGTACACCGTTGCGACGGTCTATTTTGACGAAACGGTGGACCGTACTTTCTTCGGCTTTACCGTGCCTGTCTCATGGAAAGATTCAATACAGGCCATGTGGGTGGTCCTATTTTCCGGCGTGATGGCGGCGGTGTGGACGAAAATGGGCAAACGCCAACCTAAAACGCCGTTGAAGTTTGCACTGGCCATGTTGGTAACCGGCGTCTCTTATTTGAGTTTTATTCCATATATTTCATCCGGAACCCCGATGCCGATTATCGTGTTTATGCTGGTGTTGCTGGCGATTACGATAGGCGAGCTGATGCTGTCGCCGATTTCGCTGTCGTTTTCTACCAAAATCGCACCGAGCATGTTTAAAACACAAATGGTTGCTTTGAATTTCTTGGCATTGTCCATCGGCTTTACCTTGGGCGGAGTGTTGTTTAAAGACTACTACAATGCTCAGTCGCCATTGGATTTCTACTGGATGCTGGCCACCATCGGCGCGGTAACCTGCGGTATCCTGTTGGTACTCGCCCCGGTATTGAACCGCATGCTCAAAGGTGTCGATTGATTTTTCCATTTAAATGGATGTGATGTACGCAGGCCGTCTGAAAATAATCTATTTCAGACGGCCTCATGTTTTATTGGGAATTGGAAAGAGGGCGGATTCGGGGCATAAATCGGATAGGCGGAGAATCCGAATGAAATGATACATGATTAAACCGAAATTAAAATTTGGAAATATTAAATACAAATAAGAATTGTTCTCATAACTTTATTGAATTTATTGAGGTTTTTTTGCTGATTTGCTGATATTTACCTTTAAATGGCTTTTGAAATTCGATAAAATGGTAATCTATTTTTAAGATTTGTCTGTCAACCAGTTAGGTACGACCATGTTGGCCAGTTATTTTCCCGTCCTCGTATTCATCCTCGTCGGCCTTGCG
>ERZ1674165.46-NODE-46-length-23291-cov-2.535979_pt1 | contig 23291 bp, 18 predicted proteins | sample MGYA00581302_ERZ1674165 | MGnify/ENA primary metagenome ERZ1674165 (study PRJEB41354, sample SAMEA4873305) | human saliva metagenome | biome: human-associated habitat [ENVO:00009003]; feature: mouth environment [ENVO:08000002]; material: saliva material... | reverse complement strand
CCCCCGTATGCGTTATAGAGGAATTGGCGAATTGGAGGAGGAAATAAAATTTGTGTTAGTATGGGTAACCGTAAAACGACCACCTATATGTCCAGTTCAGAAAGGTAAGTGTAAATAGGTTTATGCAAACGTTGAAGCACGCTGTTGATGACGCTGTAATGGTTCCTGTTGAACCTGTATCAGCGTCTGTTTTTGCGCCTATCGCTGTTTCTGGTTTCGAGGGTGAGTCTGTCTATATGCAGGCGCGTAAGGCGGCTGTTTTGGCGCACGCCGATAACCGCCGTAAAGCTGGGGACGCTTATAACGCTTACAGTGTTGTCGATAGTGACGGCACGCTTGTTCGTTCCCTCTCCCCTGTTGAGGATGAGCTTTTCGGGTCTGTTGAGCGGGAGGCGTGGCTTGTCCCGCTGGCGTATGTGCATGGTGGGCTCCCTGTTTCGGCTAATTCTGTGACGGCTGGCTCTGGTTTTAATGAGCAGGGTGTTTGGGAGCGTTCCTCTGTGGCGCGTGTTGTTCAGCATGTTCCTGCACCTGTTGTTTCTGTTTCTGGTGGGCAGGTTTTTGAGTTGCCTACTGGTGTTATGGCGCGCCGTATTCTTGCTTTTATTGCTTCGCGTGTGGTGGAGGCTGATAGTGTTGAGTTCGCTATCCCTTCTCAGCCGCGTGCTTTGGCGCGTCTTCTTGGTATGCCTGCTTTGTCGGCGGGCGGTTCACGCCGGATGGTGGACATGTTCCGTATCTGCTTAGGTTTGAGTACCGCTGTTTTTGACCGTACTAAGGATGGGCGTGGTGACCTGGTTCATGCTTTCAGTGTTGCCGCAGATGTTTCCGACCCGACAATGGGTGTTAAGTTCAGCATTGAAGGAAACACGGACGGTTTCACAATGGTGCGTGTTTCTAACGAATTTTACGAGTACGTGACCGGCGGCAACGTTATCGCTATCCCCACCAGCATGTGGAACAACAAGCTGGTACGTTCTTCCGCTGTGTGTGTAGATGTGCTGGCGATGGTTCTTGCACGTGCCGCATCTTTACGCGCAGGTACACGCGGCAGTAAAGTGTGGGTTGCTTGGTCGCATCTTGCACGCCAGTTCTCCGTTTTCACCGCTTCTCTGCACCGCGCACGTTCAACCTACCGTGACGCGGTACAAGCTGTACGCACCGTATTCATGCAAGAAGGCGCAGACGACGTTGTATCCCTTGTAGGGAAGAACACCCGTAAAGGCTTCGCTGGCTTCGTCATCCAGCCTTACCGTAGCGCGGTGAAAACTATCAAGGCTAAGACTCAGACGGTGAACGCCACCATCTCTACCGGAGTGCGTGGCGCTGTTCAGCGCGCCACCTTGAATGAATCCGCTGTAACCGGCACACCCATCACCATCCCCGCACGCACCCCCCGTAGCGGCAACATTTACCGTGCAGTAGACATTGCTCTGCTCTCTACCCAAATTAAGGGCGCTACCGGCGTTCACCTGCCCGTCATCAGCGACGAATGGGAACGAATCATCGACACTGTAGTGAACCGATACACCGAATCCGCACGCCTGGGCAACCTGAAGCCTGTTGATAACTGGCAGGCATACGTTAAGACCTCAATCATTAACCAGCCCGCTCTACTGAATACCCCTAAACCTGTGAAGCCCCCACGCGCCGCACAGGGAAACCGTAACACCCAGGTTGCAACAACTACACCTAGCAACAACGCTAACCCCGTCACGCCCACCCACACAGCCGCTGACGGGCTCCCCGAGCGTGAAGCAACAACCGTACCCAAAACCGAAAACGTGAAACGCAAAGACACCGACCTCGGAACCCCCTCCAGCGCACACGTCGCAACCGTCTACCCCACCCTCATCAAGGAGAAAAAGAACACCTTCAACCTGCTCGACCCCGAGTTCCTCAAGAAATACATGGACGCTGACTGCATCATCACACTCCCCGAGGGCTCCCAGGCGCACTACGATTACGCCGACGCACTCCAGTACGGTGCCGTCCCCGTAAATAACTACAACGACTGGAAGAAGGGCAAGAAGCTACCGCCGGTACGCATCAAACTACCCTCCGGACAGTACATTTACCTAAACAACAGTAGCCGCTACACAAGGGGCGACGACTACTACTGCCGCGTCCTCCTAACACAGGACTACAAGAAGGAAATCATGAACACCATCCGCCAGATGCGCGGCGAACCCGCACCCACCAGGGCTGTGCGCCCCACACGGGCTGATGTGACACCTGCGCCTACACTAGCGCCCGCCACCGCAGTCACACGCTACGTGCCCGCTACAGAAACATACGACGGATACGCCGCTAACTACGACGTATCCCCCACCGAAGCCGTAGTGCTAGACGACCTACCGGAGCCAGCTAACGCCGAAGAAGCGGAAGCACGCGCCGCCATCATCCGAAGCCTCGGACTCTAACCAAAAACAACAAAGGGTGCCCACCACACGGAAAAATGTGGTGGGCACCCTTTGTTATATGCCTAACCCAAGGCAAAAAGGATAAAGGTTACCCCTCCCAGAAAACCTGAGAGGGGTAACCTTTATAAAATATGTCCAATTTGTCCAGTGTAAACCAGGTTAGTGAAAAAGGCTTACAAGAAACAGTTTACCCTACTCACCCGGAATAGTCAAAACCTGACCGGGGAAGATGAGATTAACATCATAAATAACATCCACATTCGCGTCAGCAATAGCCTGGTATCCACCAGGAACACCAAGACGAGCCGCAATAAGCGAAAGCGTATCACCAGCCACAACCTGATAGGTTGAAGAAGCTACACGAGGAGCCTTCACAACCTCGGGCGTAGCCGCCGGAGCCGCTACAGTAGGCTCAGGTGTCACAGGAGCCTCCACAACGGGAGCCGCAGGCTCCTGAACAGCAACAGGCGCAACCGCACCCTTCGCTACCGGAGCGGGCGATTCAACAACAGGAGTTGCCGGAACAGCCGCCGCAGACGTAGAAGCAACAGCAACCTGACTGTTACTCTGAGGCGCTACAACAGTAGCAGAAGTAGCAGTCTTAGCTACCGACGGGTCGGTATAAGTGGGGGTAGCCGCACCCGACAAACCGTACTGTGCGGTACACGAGGGCCAGGCACCCCAACCCTGAACAGCAAGCAAACGCTCCGCCGCTTCAATCTGAGCTTCCTTAGACGCAGTATGCGGAGAACCAGTCATCCCCACACCGTTCCAAGACTGCTGAGTGAACTGCAGACCACCGTAGAAACCGTTGCCAGTATTGATAGACCAGTTACCGCCAGACTCACACTGAGCCAGCTTCTCCCATGTCGCCAAATCAGCGGCTTGAGAAGCAGGTGCGGAACCTGCTACGGCAATGCCACCCAGCATGAGGGCGGCTACGGTATTCTTTACGGTCTTCTTATTGAAAATCAAGTTTTTGCTCCTCAAAGCGTCTTTTCGTATCCAGCACACCGGGCGGTGCGCTTTTTGTCTCTGTACGTTTTGACGGTCATCACTTGCATAGCCTCGCCTGCTTACCAGCCTAGCAAGCTAACACTAAGCTTTTCGGGTAGTCAGGTGGGTGAAAAACACTTTTCCGGTTTCTCCACTCGCCCCTATGAAAACATAGAGGGAGCAATAACGCCATGAAGTAAAACCATCGAGGTCACCCCGCCACCCAACCTAGCGGGCAAGGCGGGAACCTCAGCCGGTGTATCTCAGCCTGCAGGCTCCTAGATATAGCCCGCTTCTGAAATACAGAGAATATTATATCAGGAAACAAAAATGTGCGGCAGACCCGCCGGGATAGCTACCCTGCCGCACATAGGAGCTCTGAGAACGGGGGTGTTTAAGGTGTTGTGCTAGGAGCCGTTGAGCATGGTTAAGAACGCTTCTTCCGTAAGGACGGGCACACCTAGTGTTTCTGCTTTTTCGAGCTTGGAGCCTGCGTTAGCGCCTGCTAGTAGGTAGGTCGTTCGCTTGGAAACAGAGCTAGAGGCTTTGCCGCCATGCTTGACGATGGTTTCTTTGATGCTGTCTCGCGTGAAGTTCACAAATGAACCTGTCGGCACAATAGTCAGCCCCGCGAGCGTCTTCGGTGTATCAGCGGATTCGGCTTCCTCCATCTGTACACCGGCTTTTGCCCAGCGTTCAACAATTTCAACATGCCAACCTACAGAGAACCAGCTAATAATGGAGTCAGCAATGGTGGTTCCGATACCTTCTACAGCGGCTAGTTCTTCGCGGGTTGCCGCCCGGATAGAGTCCATAGTTTTAAACTCGGCTACGAGCGCGCGTGCGGCTGTAGCCCCCACATGCCGGATAGATAAAGCAACAAGGACACGCCATAACGGTTGAGCTTTAGCTTTCTCAATCTCACGCATAAGGTTAAGAGCCGTCTTGCTGGGTTTGCCCTCCGGGTCGGTAGCGGTGGGTTTCGTGAAGAAGTAGTTGCCGCCGTCCAGCTTCTTGCTACGCTTCAAATCATCTAGCGTCACATCGAACAACCCAGCCTCAGAGTCAAGCACAGGACGTACACCAGGAGGGGCTATTACGAGCGCGCGTGCAGTCTCAACCCCTAACGCTTCAATATCCAAGGCGGCACGGCTACCCGCGTAATGTAGACGTGCCATAAGCTGAGCCGGGCAAGACTTAGGGTTAGAGCACCGCAAATCAACGTCTCCTACCTTAGCGGGCGCTAACTCCGCGCCACACGATGGGCAAGTAGACGGCATTACGAACGGCTTCTCCGAGCCGTCACGTAGCCCAACAACCGGCGCGACAATCTCAGGAACAACATCCCCCGCTTTACGGAGAACAACCGTATCGCCAATAAGAACACCCTTAGCTTTAACCACGTCCTGGTTATGTAAGGTTGCACGCTCAACGGTTGAACCTGAAACAAATACTGGCTCCATCACCGCATACGGCGTGACACGCCCTGTGCGCCCCACATCGACACGAATATCAAGAAGCTTCGTATGAACCTCTTCCGGAGGATACTTGTACGCTACAGCCCACCGTGGGACGCGCGATGTGTAACCCAAAACTTCCTGAGCTTTGAAAGAATCAACCTTCACCACAATGCCGTCTATCTCATGGATAAGCTCATGGCGACGCTCCCCGTACTTACGAATAAAACTAAGCACTGCTTCGACATCGGGTAGAAGTTCAGCATATGGGCTGACGGGTAAACCCCAGCCGCTCAGCAAACCATATATTTCAGATTGACTCTCAATATTCAGACCGCTCATTTCACCCACGCCGTGAACAAACATACTCAGCGGGCGGGAAGCAGTAACAGAGGCATCTTTCTGCCGTAATGAACCGGCGGCGGCGTTACGAGGATTCGCAAAAGGAGCCTTACCGGAAGCCACCATCGCTTCATTCAACGTAAGGAAATCTTGAGAAGCAATAAAAACCTCGCCACGCACCTCTAACACATCGGGGTAACCCTCACCAGTCAGCTTATGCGGGATGCAAGCAATGGTTTTCACGTTATGGGTAACGTCTTCACCCGTAACGCCGTCCCCACGTGTAGCCGCCCTCTCAAGAACACCGTTACGGTACAGCAGGTTCACCGCTAAACCATCAATCTTAACCTCCGCAAGCCAAGCCGGAGCGCCCACACTTTCCTTAGCGAGCGCCTGAGATGTTTTATTAAACCAGCCCGTAAGCTCGTCAATTGAAAAAACGTCCTCTAGCGAGTACATGCGTGTAGGGTGCGGAACAGGAGCGAAAGCTTTAGACGCTTCACCACCCACCGTGTGAGACGGAGAATCAGCAGTAACCAACTGGGGGTACTGTGCTTCAATCTCTAGCAGGCGGTGATACAACTTGTCGTATTCAGCGTCGGAAAGAACCGGAGAATCAGCAACATAGTAAGCATGACGCGCCTTATTCACCGTATCCACCAGGGAAGCATAGGTAGCGCGCACTTCATCATCTAAAACAGCCATAAATAAATTAAACACCTAACAAGCTCAATGATGCTAAAAGGAGGGGTAGGTAGATTAGATATAGCTTCTAATCCCCTACCGTAACCAGAAATAACGAAAAACACGAAACCGCGTCCCATTATTTCTAGGTTAATTTTAGGGTTTTTCAACCCAAGGTCTTACGGCTAACCTACTCCACATAAGCTCACCTGGTTTCGACTAAAAAGCCACACAACCAGACTTATCACCTATGCTTCTAATGAGAACACTGCCTTAAAGGGAGATGCGCCACTGCCTTGCGTGACTACATCTGTATAAGGCTGTATGTAAGTTTATTTTACGCTATCTTTGTGCCCTTGTCCACGTCGTGCGATAACGTATGCGGCACCAACGTGAGTGTTTAGTTTCATCGCCGGGCAGTAGAGTTGCTTCGCTAACCATGATGTCCACGCGGGGTTTACACGCCTCACAGATACCGCATAACGGTAGGCGCGTTGTTCGATTTTGTTCACGAATTGCCTATAGGCAAGTGAGTGTAGCATCTCGTTATATTTCCTCTCCCTCTTGCTTTGGGTGCTTGCTTTTGCAGTCTTGAAGTTAAGGTTCTCAACGCAGATGTCCTTTCCTGTCGTTAGCGCGCGTTCCGCAACCTTTGTCGCAATCAACTCTAAATCTGTGGACGTTCTATTTCCTGCTTTGAAACGATAGGGTAGGAGTTGCGTGCCTACCAGGTGACCGTACTGGTTCGTTTCCGCGATGGTCACAAAGCCCTTGTTGAAGTCTAAACCGACGGTTCCATGCGTGGAACGTGTCTGAAAGTCGCTCTTGTCCATCTGAATTTCAAAGGTGCAGTACAGGTAGAAGCGCCTGTTCCGCTTGATGATTTTGTAGCTCAAAGGGGTGTTGCGCTGGCGGAGTGCCTCTTTAATCCACCTTTTATGGTGGTTAAAATACACGCGCCCGTAAACATACTTATCCTTAGCGTTCTTGAACCCGCCAATATCCTTGCGCAACCTCAGTTCAAACTGATTGTTCTTCGGATTGAACCGCAAATGCAAGATTTGGTTACCTGATGCTTCACTCTTCGAGCCGACAAAAGACATGTGCGCATCGCGCCTCTCCACAAAAGCTTGGTAATCGGTTTGTAAGAGCCGCTTGCTACCAAAGCAGATTTTGTATCGACCAGATTCTATCTGGTAGCTCAAGTTCGCAGATTTTTGCTTCAGCTTATTGAGCTTACTCTTCTGAGCGACAAGCTTCCGTTTAAGGTTTCGGTACTTGCCTAGACAGACAGGCAAACCTGTCATTAGCGCGGACTTTTCAACCTCTAGGGCATGGATATTGGATTCTAGAGTTTTGATTTTGAGGGTTAATTGCTTTCGTCCATAAGCCTTCAACTCTTTAAGGGCGTTCAGCCTACCTAGCGCATCGGCAATGATGGAGTTCGCTGTTCGTTTCAGAATCCCGTAGGTTTCTTGCAGGTAAGTATTGTAGTTGGATTTGTTAAAATCTGGGCTGTTTCTGATAGCGTAGAAAGTTTTCCGCTGAGCCTGCGCGTAAGTCCCGCGAGCACTCTCGAAATAATCGATAATGTCTTGATTACTCTTTTCGTGAAGCTGTGTCACAGTAGTGAACTTACGCTTAATCATGCTTTCCACCTCGTTATATCTTGCGTCTTGAACCCGTTTACGAGTTCCTCAGTGCTCACATAATACCATGCCCCCAATGAACGCAAAGCACGAAAAATAGGAATAATTTCATGCTTTGTATTCATTATCTGAAACTGCTGATTTACCCCTCAAGCAACTAAAAGAGGCGCGACAACTGTTGCCACTTTTGTTAATATTAGGCTCATGATTTAACATTAACATTGTTAGACGCATTAACAGTAGGCAAGACCATTAGTTAGGAGGGCGCTCTTGGCGAAAAATCAGACCTATAAGGCTTTCACTGTACGCCCTTCTCATGTTATGGATTTGAGTGGTGTACTGCTAGATAGCGCCGCAGTTCTGTCTCAGCTTGCCGTCGAGGTTCAGGGCATCTCAGCATATGCTACATATGTAGCTCGTAATGACACAGAACTAGGAACTCGTCTAGCGCAGGCGGGCGCTGTTCAGCCTGCCGAGGCTGGTCGCCGTGCGGGTGTTAATATTCCCGCTGAGCTGGTTGTGAAGGGTAAGCTACGTAAGAACAAGGCGGGAAAACTTGCTGAGGAAAAGGTTTCAGGAAAGTCGCGTAAAGAGCGGCTATTTAGGCATCGCGTGGTCACGGAGTACCGTTCCTGGCAGGAGCGTGTGGATGCCGTAAACGGTAAAAGCAGTAAACATGTGAGCCAGGGCTGGAAGCGCACTGTAAACGCTTCTCCCCCTTCATATGGTGGCGATACCATTAATTTGGGGGCTGTGGATAGCCTGTACGCTGTCATTGAGAACGACCCGTTTGCCGATGGGGAAATTATCCTCAAAATGGTAATTCAGGGTAAGTGGTATCGGCTGATTTTCCCTTTTAATAACGCGCGTTTCCCCGAGGGTAAAGTCACTCTTCCCGTTGTGAAAATCGAGGATGACCAGCCTGTTTTTATCTTCTCTGTCGCTACAGACAACCCCGTCGTACAGTTCTCGGGTAACTACACTATCGGCGTGGATGTTGGTATCAATAACTACGCTACCGTTGTTGTTCGTAATGCTGAAACCGGGAAAATCACATACCAGACGACGCTATCTCAGCGTGTCCATTCACTGTGGAACTCCGTCCGCGCTTCCGAGCGACAAGTCCGTGCCCTCCGTAAGAAAGCAAAGCCGATTCTTTATAACCGCCCGGCGCGTAGAGCGGCGCTCGAAGAGGCACAGCTTCACCGAGAGGCGGCTTCCCGTAAAAAGAGAGAGCTGGCGATTGTCGCCGCGCAGGAAATTGCCTATTTATCGCACTTTTTCGATAACGCTGTGGTTGCGGTTGAAGACCTGAGCTGGATTAGTAACACCATGCAAAACGGCAGGTGGAACAGGGGAGTACTCGTTAAGTGGCTGACCCACTATGTTGAGCAAAATGGCGGCTGGGTTATATCTGTGAGTGCCTTCAACACGTCGCAGATATGCCACAAATGCGGCTCCGAAGTTGCTCACCCCGAGCATAAGGTTTCCGACTGCCCTAAGCACGGCAAAATGGATAGGGATGTTAATGCCGCCGCAAACATTGCCGCACGCGCTGTACCCAAAGTGGATAAAGCGCGTGCGAAGCGCGGCAACAATAGCAAACTACAGCCACAGGCTCCTTTGAAAACACCTGTAGCTAGGCGCTCGCTCAAGTATCCAGGTCAGGATAGGACAAAGAACACCCCCACTCCGAAACGTAAGAAACGAGTCGCGAGGGAGGTGAACCTTCCTATTAGCCCCGCTAGGGTCAATCCGACCAGCGTACTAGCGGACTGCCTCACATACGGTGTTGCAGGGACTTCTCATGCGGCTATCAAACAGGGAACCAAGACCAAATATAGGTTATGTAGCCCTATTTGATACGCTACTTGATGCCGCCTACCTTTTCAAGAGCGTGAGTCCACTGCTTATGCTTAGTGAAACCTACAGGAAGACCGCACGCCTTCTCAAGAGCCGCAAGATAGTTCTTACCAAGCTCCTGAGCGTAAATCGCCAGAGAAATCATGTCGACAAACTGCTTATTACGGTAAGCTTCAATCATCCAGCGGCGACCATCGGTAGCGAACTGCTGAACCGTAGGACGCGGAACGGGAGGAACGTAATCCAGCGGGCGGATAACACGCTTCGGTACCGGAGAACCAACCTGACCCGAGAAAGTCATCAGAACATGCCACGCATTAACAACCCAATGGTAAGTTTCCTTGCCGCTCTTCGGGTCAGTGTAGACTTCCTTCTTCGCGAAGCCACGCTGAACAACCCAATCCAGCGGCTTACCGTTACGGTTCATGTTAGTGCCGCGCGGCTGAGAGTAGTCGTATCGGAACCACCAGCCGCCTGCGACCAGCATTTCCTTAAAGTCACGCAGGTGAAGGTTGAAGTAATCTGCAACGTCCTCAAGCGGCAGGAAAGTCTTCTTGCTGATACCTTCGGGAATGTTCTGGTTTACAGGGATGCGAGTGATACGGGTATCTGGAGCTTCATCCTTGAGAACCTTGAGCAGGTTCTTCATGTTCCACAGGCGAGTGTTACCGGATACGGCGGCGATACGCGCCTTCCAGAACTTACTGGTGGGCTTACCGGCATGGTTCAGGTAACCCGCGCGGGCAAGAATGTCGTAAACCTCATTAGCGGGAATGGAGAAGCCCTGTACTGCGTTACGAGGACGCATCAGTTCCGGGTACGCACCCATAGTGTACTGCTCCAACGCACCGTAGATACGTCCGAAATGGGTGAACTTCGATACGGGGCGCTTTGGCTGAACCTTACGGCGCACATTCTTCTTAAAGCCACGGTTAGGCTTCTTAAAGTTGTTGTTTGCAGGCTTGCGGAAGTTCGAGGCGTTCGGCTTCGGACGTGCCGCAGAAGGCTTCGGCGGCTGAGTGAAGACGGGAGCCATAGGCTTAGGAAGAGCAGTAGTCATGGTGTGACCTTTCAAAAAAATAGCTAATAAATTAAACGGTTGCCTCTCCCCTTATAGAACCCCTGAACCAGCCGTAAAAACGTTACGTCCGGCTAGAGTCATTGTTCCAAGAAGAGATGACACTAACGATTATCTCATAAATTAGCCAAAAAAGCACACTGAGCACTGCAAACAGCGGAACAAGTATCCCTGTGACCACGCTCGTAAGCACCGTATTCAACACTGTGCCCCACCATTTCTCATACACAACAGCCCCGTATCCGTACTGTTTCACCTCACGGGCACGCCGCCACATCTGAAATAAACCAGATAGGAAACGTAACCCTACAGCACCAGCCGGAATAGCCCACAACAGAACACCCACCGTATGAATGAGTGGAATAATCTGGGCGGGGATGCTGTGAGGGAAAATCGTAGGAATAAGCCAACGCATAATCTCAGGAGCACCCAGCCACCACACCAACGCCGTAAGAGCGGATGCAATAAACGAAACCCACCATACCGGGACGGGATTATATTTACTCACCCAAGGGATAGAACGCTTATACTCCGCCCCTAAAGCGTCAATAAGTATTCCGTAAGAGCCGGACTTTACTAAGTCTCCGAGCGGCGGGCGGCGGACAATATCTCCGGAACCATCTAACACACCCAAATACTTCTTCACCATAGTCGGCTCTTCCGGTGCGCCGGGGGTGCGCCCTTGAGCCTGCTGGGTACTTGGGGTTTGTGGCTGTGTGGGTGTAGCGCCCGTATAAGGGGGAGCCTGCGTACCAGAAAGCTGAACAGGTACTGGCGGGGCGGCGGGCGCGTTCTGGGTGCTAGGAGGGGTTTGTGTGGGTGCATAAGCGTAAGGAGAGATAGAAGCAGGGGCAGGCGGGGTCTTCTTCTTTTTCTGTTGCTTAGCCTGCTTTTTCTGCCCCTCAGTAACAATAGAGCCGAGCGTATTATCCTGTTTAGAAGACCAAATATCAGCGTTCTTATACTTCGTCGCAAAACGACACATTGGACACATGCTACTGTCACGCACATCCCACCAATGAAGCGGCGAAACGTTACACTGCATCAAATTCTTATACGCCCCGTCTTCCCTCTCAAACAAATCATCAAAGACAGCGATAATCTCATCGAAAGAAGGACGTAAAGCCGGGTCACTACTCAACCCGCGACCTATCATGTCATGAACCCTTTTAGGGATAGCTTCATACTCAATGTCAGGAACCTTGGAGAACCCACGCGGGAGCTTCTTCACAAAGGTGGGGTAAACACCCAAACGGATGAGCTCGGGTATATCTTTGTGCTCCCCCTTATAGTTACATACTGTAGGGTGAGCGCGACCCATAAGCGCATTAAAAAGCATCACCGTGAAAGCGAACGTATCCGTAGCTACAGTACGGCGGTTCCGCTCTTCCTTATAGCTACCAACACTAATCTCAGGAGCCGTAAACTCCGGCTTACCAACAATACAAGGGTAAACAGTGGAGCCTGTACTAATCTGAACACTATCAGCGTCCACAATACGAACCGTAGCGTCCGGAGCGACAAGCACGTTCGACTCGTTAATATCCCCAACACGGTGCCCCGCCTCGTGAACCGCGTCAATCGCCACCGCAAGATTACGCGCCATAAGCAACGAATGACGTACAGACCAGTCAGGGAACTGCATACGCCGGTGCGTAGTGTGCGCAACCTTCATAAACTCACGATAAACATCCATCTGAAGACGCTTCATCAGGAACCCCACAAAATCCCCCGACGGGGTGTAAAGGTTCCCTAAATTCCACACAATAGAATCTGTCTTAGGGACACTCGCAAGCATCGCCGCACACTTAGCCTCACGCTCAACCTGCTTCTCCTTATCCGGGTGGTAAATCTTACCCACTAAACCGTCAGCCGCACCTAAAACAGGCGACCCGACCGATTCAACAGGAAAAACAGCGCCCTCACCGCCACGCCCTAAAGGTTTATCCCCCAACGTAACTGGGAAAGAAGACCCGTCAGCTAAGCGGGCAACATAATTAACCAAAGCACCCTCCCAATGGGCAAAACACGGGGCGCGCACTCACACCCAAAAGTGTAAAGAACACGCGCCCCAAAAACTAACAATAAATTAGCAAACCTGCAAAGAATCCACGAAGCCACCGTCGTTATAGACGGGCTTCATCTCAACCGCAGATTCAACCATCTTCAAATAAATATCAGACGGCTTATTTAAACACCCAGCAGTAACGAACGTAGTATCATCATCCAGATAATTCTTCGCCTCTAACTGCGAAACGAAACTATCAACAGTCGGAGAAAGAAGAACTAGATACAGAGGCGGCTCCCCAAGGAACGGAGACTCCTCAAGCTTCTCCTCCACCTCTTCCGTAGCCGGATGCACAATAGAGTTCTTAAACCCGTCCGAAGCAACCAAAGCCCACGTAGCACCCGTACCACACGACATCATAATACGCGGATTAGCGGTACTAGTGAACGTCGTAATATACGGAGCATCCCACTCCTCCACATACGAAAGATAAACAGGAGAAGAACCCTGATAGTCACCAACTACAACAAAAGCATCCCCCAACGTTGCACACGCGAAAGACTGCTCACAGAAAATAGTTACAGCAACAGTGCAACCCATCTGCTTATAGTCCTCAGCCGCACGCACCGTATTGAGTGCCATAGTGAGAACCCGCGTAAGGATACGCATAAGCTCCTGAGCATCCTCAGCCGCGTCCCCAGACGTTGGAAAGTCCTCTAAATAAAAGCGTGCTTCATCAACAATAGTGTCGGCTACAAGACGCGCACCCTCACGGGAACGCTTCAACGAACCAGCACCGTCGCACGCAACAATAACACCGCGCCCAGCTTCATCAACCCACGACGCATAAGCGTCTTGATTTGTGTCTTCATCATGGACAGACGGCTTCGGGATAGAACGCCCCGACGTTAAGCACCAATCAAAAAAAGTGCTACTCATATATAAATACCTCCGAGTGAATATAGAGAAATGTTACATCAAACACCAGGCATAACCCAGCTGGGCGCATCAGGGAATGAGACAGCCTCATCCGGACGCGACTCAGAACGCTTCTGCATAGACTCGGAAACCCACTTAAAGAACTGAATCATATTACCGGGGTCAAGTGGAACAGGAACAGGCGACGGGGCGGACGGGTAATCCTGCAAAGACTCACGCATCTCCTTATCCGCCTCAGCGTTACCCGTAGAAATATAGAGCGGCATAAAAATCCACTTACCCGGCTTAGACGAACTATCACGCAAAGACTCACGCCTACTACCAGGAGTAACAGCTACACGCTTCTCCAAGGCTTCAATAGCCGCCTGCCGCATCGTCTTACCCGACTCGTGAGGAAGATTATCATCCAAGCTTTCACCGTCGGTAATGAGGAAAATCATCGGGGCATAGTGGGGAACCTTATTGCCGTAATGCTTCAACCGCTCTTCCACAACATCAATCGCCGTAAGAATCGCAGTATTAGTGCTCGTACCCAACATGTCACGGAAATTCAGGTTACTGGGGCGTGTCTCCTCCGGCATACTCGCACTCTCTAAAGCCGTCGCAAACAACGAAGGCGGGTCGACCTCAGAACCATACAGAATATATGACATGTCGGCGCGCAACGAAGCGATAGAGTCCTCTAAAAGCTCCTGCTGTAGAAGCTCATGTCCGCGCTTCACCTCATCCATCAGACCGCCCTGCATAGAGCGGGAGCAGTCATAAATCATAATGACAGGGCAACGAGGCTCACGGTTATCACGGAACTGCTGTTCAGCAACCTCATAACGGTAATTCTCATCAAGGAGCGAAATCTGCTCATGCGACATAAAATAGCCACCTAATCAGGAATGTGTTCAAAAGTACATTAAACACATAGCGGTTAGGCGGCTATTAGCAAAAACTAAAACTCTAGTTTTTAGTTATATGCCTCGTAGAAGTTGAAGAAGCAGACGGAGACGGGGAAGCAGATGGTTTAGCGGAAGCAGTATTATCCGGCTTCGCCGTGGACAGGTTATTGTTCTTCGCGCGGTTAGTCGTAACAACCGTACCTGTAGTTGCTTCACTCTTCACAGGAGCGTTATTTGCCGCTACCGGAGCTTGCTGAGCAGGCTGAGGCTCAGGCGTAGCGGTAACAACAGCAGGAGCGGCGTTTTCGGAAGTCTGAGCGGGTGCAGACGCATCTGTAGCCGGGGCGTTGGGAGCCGCCGGTGCTTCACTTGTCACAGAGGGGGACGGAGTAGCTTCCGGTGAAGCGGACGGGGTAGATACGGAAGGTATCTCAGTAACGACAGGAGTCTTTCCAGTTGTAGGTTTAGGGGTAGGCTTCGGGTAAGAACCATCTACCGGCGTGCCCTCCACAATGAGGTTGTACTCGTAATTGAATAGGAACGTGGAGGAAGCTTCACGGGTACCATCCGTACCCACAGAGTTACCAGAGCACGTAATAAAGTAGGCTTTCTTGTCGCCGTCTTTACGCCACAACTCACTATGAGACGCAAGCTCATCCTGCTTCACCAAGTAAAGCCCCGTTACAACAAACTCGTGACGGTTCCCATGCTCATCGTTCAGGTAAATATGAGAACACTTATCCAAACGGTGCAAATAACCCCACGGAGACAAGTTCCCGTCGTTCAGGTTAATGTGCCCCGCCAAAATAGAAGCACCCTCATTAGAACTCAACGGAGAGCCAGACGCATACCAAATACCGTTAGGAGCCGCCGGAAGCCTCACGTCATTATTACTAAACCCAGACGGGGTAACAACAGCACCCTGAACAACCTGCGTTTTAGAACGCAACGAAGGAGCCCACCAACCAGCCGTGCGAGAACCAACAGACTTAGGAGGCTCAGCAGACGAACCATTCACACCCGCAGGATACAGCGGGCAATCTGCATTACGGAACTCAGATGCTGGCTTAGGGGCATACAACAACCCCGCATCCGTAACACCCATACTATCCCGCCCAGCGTAGGTCACCCCACCGCCGTGCCCGTCATCACCCTTAATCTGCGCTTGCAAACCAAACAAATCGTCCAGCCCACTATACAAGCCGTCAGCCGCCGCACCAACCGCACCATAAGAGCGAGTCAGATAGGTCGAATCGTTAAGGTGAACGCCCCAACCCGTAAAGAACAGTGCACACAGCTAGAGACGACTGACGCGATAACTTTCTTGCGCCGCCACCAGGCAACGCTCTGCTCAGCGTCTTCTTTCACCTCGTTGTTTGTATCTTCTACTGGTTTACCTTTACGTGTTAAGCGTTCAAACATGCTTTCCTTCTCAACTCTATGGACAACACGGTGCCCACCTACTGGAAACTATAGCTTAAACCAAAGAGGAGCATATAGTCAGCAAGTGGGCACCAATAAAGATTTAGAACAAAATATTAACCGCGCTCACGATTCTCACGCTTACGGTTCTTCAAAGCAACACCCGCCACAATAGTGCCTGCCAGAGCCAAAGAACCACCAGCGGCAACCATCGGAATAACAGCCGGTGAAACAGCCAAAGGCACATTAGCCACACCAGCGGCACCCGTCCTAAGAGTCTGCCCCTTCACAGTCGAAGAGCTAGGAGTCGTCTTAGAAGAAGCGGTAGAACGAACCGTAGACGTTACAGGCGCACCTGTAGTAGTAACAGTCGAACCAAGCGTGGACTCTACAACCTCACCAGCGGCGTTAGTTGTAACCTCGCCACCATCCTCAAAACGGGTAGTAGTAGTACCCTCCTGAGCGTCCGAGGTTACAGCCGCTACAGGCGCAGTAGAAACAACACGTCCCGCACTATCGTGACGAACCGCGTTATCCTGCGGAATTGCCGCCTGAGTAGGAGCCTTGTACACCTCGTCAGCCTTCTTAGAGATATTAGCCGCGTTATCAACAACTACAGTAGAAGACTCAGCAGACTTCTTCTCCTCTACAGGAGCTGGGGTAGCATCCTCAGACTTCTCAGGAGCCGGAGTGGTTGCATCATCAGACGGCTTAGGAGTCTCCGTATCAGGCGCAGGAGTGGGGTCAGCCGTAGTATCCGGAGCGGGAGTCTCCTCTGCCTTCGGCTCAGGGGTAGGAGTCGGGGTAGCTTCAGGAGCCTGAACTACAGAGATGCGAACCTCAGCGCCAGCGGCAAGATTAGGGATGTACCAGTACTCTGCGTCCGCGTTCACACTATCAGCGGAAGCAACGTTAGCCGCTACCAGGTCGGAGCCCTTCACGACCTCACCGCCGCTACCAACAACAGCACCGAAAGTAGCACCCTCCGGCAGGTTGCCACGCAAAGAATCTAACGGAACCCACGTGTGAGTACTAGCAACATCAGAGACGTTCGCTAGAACAATGTCCGTAAAACCGCTACCAGCGGAAGCCTGCGCACGCTCAATACGGAAACGAGCATCAGGCTGAGACGAGAAGACAGTACCAGTACCATCAACCTCAGCACCCGCCTGAGTAGAAGCCGTAGTAGCGTCAGAGCCCTCCGTTACAGCAACAGCCGCAGGCGGAGTCTCCAGCTCATCAGCAATCAACGGCGCGAACGGGGCACCCACAAGAACAGTAGCCGCCAAAACAGCGCCGGAGCGGGAAACCTTCTTAGGAATAACCAAAACGGAAAACCTCCAAAAATAAGAAAAACAATAAACGCTTCTAAGAATATAGCGCTACACAGGCAATATATCGCCCACTAGGATTTTTAGTTGGAATGTAGCGGCGTAAGATGCGGAATGAAGTCAGGCTGACCAGCCGCTACAGCCGCTCCCTTACCCGTGTGCGCCTGGAACTGCGGGCAAAGCTTAGCTAGAGGGCACCAAGAGCACAGGAACGACGGGGAGTACGGGAAAACGCCGGTAGTAGAGAGCTTAACGACAGCCTCGTCAGCCGCTTTATACGAATCACGAACCCATTTATCAAAAGCAACAACATCAGGCTCCGGGTCTTCCACAGACGTAATCAAAGCAGGTACAGGGGCGACATTGTAAGAATCGTGAACAGCGGGGAAAAGAAGCTCCGCGTCCTTAACGTCGATACCGTTCTGCTCAGCCAGAATCAAATAGCTGTACTGCTGATGAGCTTCCTTGAAGCCGTCTGGGATACGCCAAGACTCAGTACCGTCCGGATTAACAATCTTTTCCGGCAAGCGTGGAATCCGCTCCCCCGCATGCGCACCCGAACGTTTCACGATGCTCGGGCTGTACCGCTTCATCTTAGAAGCCGTCTTATAGTCCTGAATCACCGGCGAACCATCACCATTTACCGTAATACGGTCAATGATGCCGAACGTCTCACGGGTTGCCCCACCAATAGCACCCGAAACGGGTACCTCCAACGCAGGCTTACCATCCGGCATCACATACAGCTCCGTATCCTGTGGAGACTCCACAGAACCATCAGCACGGCGGAACGTGAAAGCGTTACCCACAGTCTCATACAACCAATCCACCTGGTCAGGCAACACGCGAATCAAATCGTAATCCGGCTTACCCAGAACCTCGCCCGTGAAACTCTTAGCAACATCCAGAGTACGAACATCCGCCGGTAACGCCATAAGACGCTCAAAAACCTCATGGAAAGCAGAACCGCGCTTCATCTCAACCGAAGCCGACTCCAGTTCAAAAGCCCACGCATAACGCTTCACCGCAAAAGAAGCCAAACACCCGTGCAACGCCATGACAAGCGACGGAGAAATTTTAGACTTACCCAAACGCTCCAACAAATCAGCATCCTCAAGGATAAGCGCCTCCCCCGTCAAGAAACCCTTAGCGTCACCAACCGCGCCAGCAACAGCAGGACGCATCAAAGCAGACGCTACAGCCGCCTTACGCTTCAACAAATTAGCACGCAAAACATCACGATACGAAGCAGGCGTATCATTCAACAGCACCGGCAAAGGCGCGTTACGCTCCCCCACCGTAAGAACACGGCGACTCGAAAGAGCGGAACCTAAATGTGCGCTCAGCGGAGGGCGGTCAGCAATATGTTTCAACATAGAAGACTGCGACTTAGACAGCATAAAAACTCCAAACAAAAACAGGTAAAAACGTCATCTATAAAGACACCATTATACCAAGAGAAGAACAGCTAAAACGGAGGCATTATAGATGGCGTGCGCCAACAAGCCAGGCAACAAAGACCCCGACTTCACACGAAGCGCACCAAGGCAAACCCCAAACACAGCCAAGAAAATACCGCTAACAATAGCACCCGGCGTAAGCGGAATACCCCAAAAATGGACAGCCGCAAAAAACAACCCCTGTACCAACACAGCAACCCACGGAACCGCGCCAGCCATAACGCAACTCTTCAACACCAAGCCACGCCAAATAACCTCCTCAAACAGAGGCGCAAAAACAATAAGCATCAAACCCAGCACCACAGGTGAATACCCAGAAAACTGAACCGTCTGCGTGTTTGAGAAATCAACACCGGGGAAAAGAGCAGGAACAAGGTACGAGACAGCGAGCATCAACCCCGCAAAAACAACGCCCACAGCAACACCCCACCACAAATGCGTTTTACGTCCCGTCAGCCAGGTAAAACGTGAATCATCTCGCACCGATAAAGTGTCAATACCCAAGATAAGCGCCGCAACACGCCCCACCGAAACAGCACCAAAAAGAACACCGTACCCAATAAGGGAAACATAATCCTGCTCAGACCCACCTAGAAGCCCCACAACAGCCCCAGAAAGAATCATTACAGCCCCGAGCGCCCACAGAGCCACAATAGACCAAGAAGACCCCCACAGAGCCTTATAACGCCACGGCGTGAGAATGGAGCCAAACGTCAAACCGTTAGCCTGCAAAAAACTAGGAGAAAATTTCTTATCACTCATATAAAAATCATAGCTCATCGCTAAGATATGAACCGACAAGAAGTGGTACAATTGTAGAGAACCATTTCACCTGAGCAGGTGAATACATGCCGCTCAGGAAGCATCTTTCCCAAGGAAAGGAGCCCCACCTATATGGCAAGGGCTAAGAAGACAGCAACAGCCGCACGCCCCGCACCCGCTAACGGTAAGACTGCCGCTCTTGAAGCGGCACTGGAGCGAATCAATAAAGACTACGGTAACGGCGCAATTATGCGCCTGGGCGACAAGGAAACCGTAGAAGTCGGGGTTATCCCCACCGGCGCTATCGCTCTAGACTCCGCACTAGGTATCGGCGGTTTGCCGCGCGGACGAGTAATCGAGGTATATGGTCCTGAGTCCTCGGGTAAAACCACCATTGCTCTGCACGCTGTCGCGAATGTGCAGAAAGAAGGCGGCACAGCCGCTTTCATTGACGCGGAGCACGCTCTAGACCCTGTGTATGCCGCTAAGCTCGGCGTGGACATTGATGCCCTACTCGTCTCTCAGCCCGACACGGGTGAGCAGGCGCTCGAAATCATGGACATGCTGGTCGGCTCCGGAGCGGTGGACATTATTGTTGTCGACTCGGTTGCGGCTCTTGTCCCGCGCGCCGAAATTGAAGGCGACATGGGCGACTCTCACGTCGGTTTGCAGGCGCGACTCATGAGTCAGGCTCTTCGTAAGATTACGGGTCGCCTCGCCGCTACCAACACTACCGCTATCTTCATTAACCAGCTTCGCGAGAAGATTGGTGTTTTCTTCGGTAATCCGGAGACAACTACCGGCGGTAAGGCGTTGAAGTTCTACGCTTCGGTTCGTATTGACATCCGCCGTATTGAAACAATTAAGGATGGCGCTAACCCCATCGGTAACCGCACCCGCGCAAAGATTGTGAAGAACAAGGTCGCCCCCCCCTTCAAGCAGGCTGAGTTCGACATTCTCTACGGTGAGGGTATTTCCATTGAGGGCGGTATCCTCGACCTGGCGGTAGAGAACGACATTGTTAAGAAGTCGGGTGCCTGGTACACCTACGAGGGCGAGCAGGTTGGTCAGGGACGCGAAAACGCACGCAAGTTCCTCAAGGAAAACCCCGACCTCACCGAAGAGCTCAAGCACAAGATTTTCGTGAAGCTAGGCATCATCGAATCTGACGAGCCGGAGGTTGAAGAGCAGGAAAGCGAATTTGAAGACGCACCCGCTCTGAACTTCCTGGACACTGAGTAACATCTGAACCTCTTTTAGGCGTGACCCGATATGTTGTAAAAGTGTCGGGTCACGCCTAACCCGTCCCTACAGAACGTTCACCCCTTTACGGATAAGGAGCACCCGCTTTGAGTTCCCGCGCTTTCAACCTTGAATCTCTCAAGAAGCGAATCGCTAAAACGCCTGTAACCACAAACCAGCTCATCGAAAAGCTAACCGACAAAGGATTTGCCGCTGACGAAATTGTGGACATTGTAGAAGAGCTTACCGTTGAAGGCTTCCTTGACGATAGGCGCTACGTCCGCGACGCTATCTACAGTAACCAGCAGAACCGCAAAACCTCGACACGTGCTCTGCGGGATAAGCTCATCCGTAAAGGCGTACCAGCATACGTTGTGGATGAAGAGCTGAGCGCGGAAGCTCCCGGCGGTGATATTGAGAACGCTAAAGCTCTAGCTGAGAAGCACCTTAACCGGGAGCTTGCACGTAGTACCCACCCGTCGTGGACAGCCCAGAAAGCTTTACAGCGAATCTATGGGAAGCTTGTCTATCAGGGTTATGATGAGGAAACCATTGTGACCGCTGTAGATTCTGTTGCTACACGTCTCAAAGAAGCAACCCCCTAAAACGGCGGCATACTTTAAGCCCCGCACTTGCTATAAGTGCGGGGCTTACGTGTGTTTACGGTTTTTATTGAAAGGAAAAAATATCTGTCAGACCATGAAAATTAGCCTATGAAACTGACGGATAGATTTAGTGTAGCACGAAAATTTGTAAGAAACTAAATTTGTTCATCGCCTTGTGAACCGTGCTCACTAATAATGTCCATATCTTCTCCCCAGTCTGCAAGATGGACTGCCTCTTCATCTTCCTTCTCGCCAAACACGAGGGTCTGCTCATTACCGTCGTTATCACGTTCACCAGTATGCACAACGGTCTGACCGGAAACCTGCTCAGTCTTAACGTTCTGAGACTCCTGCGGATTCTCCTGAAGCCACGTGTCAATAAACTCGGGAGTGGCGAAAAAGCCCTGGAAGTCGTACAGTTTACCGTTCAAGTAAACCATGCCGCGACCCTTAACGTTCGGGTTAATCATAGTACCCGCACCGGACTCTAGCGTCATTGCACTAGCCGCCGAAGTCAAAACACCCGCCGCAATACGACACATGAAGTTGGAGCGAATCTCACCCGAAATGATTTTAGCGTCAGGACGTTGCATAGCTAAAATAAGATGCACACCAGCCGCACGACCAAGACGCGCAATAGAACCAATAAGTGTAAGAGCCTCACCTTTAAGCAAGTCATCAGCCTTACCCTCATCCGTCTTAACACCTGTGGGGGAAAGAAGCTCAGCCGCCTCATCAACCATCGTGAGAAGACGCTGACGGTCACCTTCTGGGAGCGGTGGCAAATCAACATAGTCCTGCACACCGTGCTTTTCCATCAGCTCATATCGTTGCATCATAGTTTGCTGACAGAACCTTAGAATTGTTAAAGCGTCATCTAGCGTTGTTGCGATACCTAAAACGACAGGGACGTAGGGTCGGTAGACGGAAAGCTCCACCTTTTTAAGGTCAATACCCAGGAAGCGCCAAGCGTTAGGGCGCATAATGCACTGAAACACAAAATTACGTTGAAGAACACTATTGTGCGTAACAATGGATACGCCGTCTTCACCACCGGCACGGTACAAACGGTGTTTAGAGCCAACAATGAAGCACCGTGACGGTACTGGCTCTACCTCTGTAATACTTTCAATTTTCATATATCACCAAGAACAAATAAATCGGGCATAAATATAGGCGTGACAAAGGTAATAAATCTCTGTCACGCCTATATCAAAAGTTAGAAATCCAAGCCGTTTAGTTCAGTAAAGACGCAACGACCCGAACACGCTCCTCCAAATCGGGGAACTCAATAGCGAGAATCTGCTCAACAAACAGGTAGTGAGCGGTGATACCCTCGAACGTGTCGTCTGCCTGTACCAGGTCAGGGTTGTACGCCTTCAACGCTTCAAGATATGCACTAGCCTGTTTCTTATCCAAAGAAGAAAGGTGCTTAGGGAGTACAACCTCACCGGGAATTACCTCATCAGCGGCACCCGCCCCCTGAGTAAACAGGTGATGACGTGCTTTTGCGCTCGGGTATCCAAGAGCAGGTGCTACCTCATCAGAAACATCGGTAATAAACCAGGCGGTATCAGCATTCGTTTCACGCAGAATGTCCTGAAGCTCAAGAATCAGACGAACCTGACGGGTCTGCTCCTTAACCTGAGCTAATTCTTCAAGGAGCATGTCCACATGAACCATGTCAGCGGACTTGACGATGAACGTGGATGTGTTGGAATCCCAGTCGACGTTAATAAACGCGGTGGGCACCTTACGTACAGCGCGCGCCAAATCGTCGTTCTCATCCTTCAGGCGCGGGTTCTTACTCAGACCGAACATGCTCGCTGACATCAAGAAACCCTCGGGGGAACCGCCTGCGATAAATGGGAAATGCTCACCCAGCCACTGAGAAACCTTGTCGTACTTCTCAGGGTTACGGATAGGGGCGTAAAGACTCATAAGTTAGGTGCTCCTCAAAAATAAACTATGGGTGTTGTGAAAAACCTTCACAACACCCATAGCAGAGCAAATATTTTTTTACGCAAAACCTTTAAGCTTATCCCCGAAGAACTCCTCAGCGCGGGTTCGTTTCTTCACAGGCGTGCGGGCAACAAGGGTAACCAGCCCAACATCAATAAAACCCTTCTCATGCGGCTTC
>ERZ1674165.41-NODE-41-length-24742-cov-13.087982_pt1 | contig 24742 bp, 32 predicted proteins | sample MGYA00581302_ERZ1674165 | MGnify/ENA primary metagenome ERZ1674165 (study PRJEB41354, sample SAMEA4873305) | human saliva metagenome | biome: human-associated habitat [ENVO:00009003]; feature: mouth environment [ENVO:08000002]; material: saliva material... | reverse complement strand
TCGCGCCCCGCCCCTCTCCATCCCACCTACCAATAGGCGCGACAAAGACTCACAGACTTAGAAAGGTTTAGCGCGATGACTTTTTACAACCAGATGGTGCCCGGCAACCCCGACGACCCCGATGACGTTGAGAACGTCGCAGCCCTGCTGCGCAGCGACGTCGAGATCGAGTGGCACGGTGGCCCGCGCGAGCAGGGCGGATACGCTACCGCGCGTTCCGCTGACGGCTCGATGGAGGCCGTGCACGACTCTCTCAGACGATACGAGCGCGCCGTTGAAACGGCTGCGACTAAGGTCGCGGAGGCGAGCCAGCAGGAGACGCATGAGGCTCATCACGGCCCGGTCAATACCATCCCGCAGGTGCTGCGTACGATCGAGATCCGGGGCGTGCAGGTGACTGTCGACCCGACCGTATTCGACGACTTTGAGCTGCTCGAGTCTCTCGCGGAGATTCAGCGCGGTGACGTCCTCGCCCTCCCGGCTGTGTTCCGCGCGGTCGCTGGCGATAAGGCTCAGGCGCTGCTCGACGCCGTCAGGGACGAGCGCGGCCGCGTCACGGCGACCGCCGCGACTGAGATGCTCGTGCAGATCATGAGCGAGCTGGCCCCAAAAGCCTGACCCTCGCCGCGATCCTGACGCACGCGCCCGATGAGCTAGAGGCAGACTTCCTCCGGTTCTTCGGGCGCGGCCCGCGCCAGATGCCAGCAAGGCAGGCAGCGCGCCTCGCATCCGTCATCATCAAGCAGACGGAATCCTGGACGCTTCGTGCAATCGACCAGGAATGGCAGTGGAGGTCACTCGACACCCACCTCGCCGCGATTCAGGCGGACTCACTGCGGTGGCTGCAATGGTCGAAAACCGAGGCAGCGCAGAAGGGCAGGGGAGCGCCGCCGCCGATCCCACGCCCGGGCACGCGTATCGAGATCGACCACATGCCCGACACGGACTGGATCGACAAACAACTCAGCGCGGCACGCCAGCCAGTTGAAAACTAGATAAGGAGAGGGCATTGGCCGAAGGCACTTCACTGGGCACAGCCTGGATCGACGTCGTACCGTCATTCAGGGGCCTCAAGAAGCAGATCGCGTCCGAGTTCGGATCGGGCGACGTCACGTCCGCACTCACGGGCGCGACAGAATCCTGGGGCTCGAAGATCGGCCAGTCGCTCTCGAAGCACATCGGCGGCGCCCTCTCATCAATCGGCAAGCTCGGCCTCGGCGGAGTCGCCGCAGCAGTCGGCGGAATCACCGCAGCGCTCGCGGCTCAAGTCCCCGCGGCGATCTCCGCGTCAGACGCGACCGATAAGTTCAAGAAAACGCTCGAATTCGCGGGCGTTGACCCCTCACGAATCAAGCAGCTGACCGCAGCAGCGCAGACCTACGCCGACCAGACAGTCTACGACCTGTCAGACATTCAGTCTGTGACGGCGCAGCTCGCCGCGAACGGCGTCAAAAACTTCGACAAGATGGCCGAAGCGGCCGGCAATGTTAACGCGATCGCGGGCGGCACGAAGGAGACTTTCAAGCAGGTCGCGCTCGCGCTCGTCCAGATCAACGGCGCGGGCAAGTTAACGACCCAGGACTGGAATCAGATTGCCGCCGCCATTCCTGGCGCGTCAGGCAAGCTGCAGGAAGCCCTTAAGAACAACGCCGCTTTCACCGGCAATTTCAGAGATGCGATGAGCCAAGGCCAGATCACGGCCGAGGAATTCAATCAGGCCCTCATGGACCTCGGTTTCACCGACGTCGCCGAACAAGCCGCCAAGTCCGCATCCACGTTCGAGGGCGCGTGGGGCAACCTCGAAGCCGCAGTCGAAAAGGGCCTCGTCGCCTCCCTCGATAAGGTCAAGGAACCTCTCACAGACATCATCAACGCAGTCGGCGAACAGGTCGGACCAGCCTTCGATAACGCGGGCAAGTACGTCGATATCTTCGCAGGCAAGCTCCGTCCATTCGCCGACGCTATGAAGGACGGCAAGCTCACCCTCGAGGACATCGCCAAAGCCCTCGGAGAAGCAACCGGAGGATTCGTCGCGCTCGCGGGTGCGGGCATGCTGCTGGCTGATCCGTCGCTGATTATCGGCGCGTTTGACGCGTTGCCGTCTCCGTCTGTTCTCGTGGAGAAGTTCTCGGGTCTTGGTGGCGCGGTGAAGGAAGGCGCGGGCAAGGTGTTCGCGCCGGCCGTCGAGGCGGTCGGGCAGCACGCAAAGAGCCTCGGCAGCGCCTTGAAGTCTGGCGCTGGTGAGGCAGCATCGAATGCGTCTGCGGCGATCGGTGAGAAGCTCTCGGGCTTCGGCCGCGTGATCCGCGAGGGCGCTGACAAGCACATCGGACCATCGTTCGGGACTCTCAGCGGCAAGCTCTCCGGTATCGGCGGCACCCTCAAGGAGGGCACAGGAAAGGCACTCGGCCCGGCAGTGCAGGCAATGCACGGCCTCGGCCCGAAGATGGGGCAGGCGCTCGCGGGCGCTGCTGGCCCGGTCGGCTCGGCCATCGAGGACTTGATCGGGCAAGTCGGAATGTTCCTGAATCCGGCCAGGTTCGGCAAGGTGCTGGCCTTCGGTGGTCTCATCACTGCGGCGGTCGCCGGCATCGGCGCGCTGGTGCAGGCATCTGGCGGTGAACTGACGACGCAGATTCAGACGATGATTTCGGACATGATACTCAACGTGTCGAAGTACGGCTCAGAGTTGGTATCGAATGCGCCGCAGCTGATCGCGTCGGGCGCTGAGGCAGTCAAGACCCTGATCACCGGCATTACAAACGCGCTGCCGGTCCTGCTGAACATGGCCGGGCAGATCGTCGAGTCTTTCGTCGGCGCGCTCGCGGATTGGCTTCCGCAGCTAATCCCCGCTGCCGCGCAGATGATCGTCGCGCTCGTGAAGGGCCTCGTCGATATGCTTCCGCAGCTCATCAATGCGGGAGTCGAGCTGATCAACGGTCTAACGGCCGGACTGACGGCGGCGATCCCGGTGTTGCTCGAAGCGCTGCCGGGCATCATCACCTCGCTGCTCGACGCGCTCTCGCAGGGTATCCCGCAGCTGATTCAGGCGGGTGCGGGCCTGCTGACGGGCCTCATCAACGGCATCGTGCAGGCGATTCCAACGCTGGCAGCGGCGCTGCCGCAGATCGTCACGACGATCGTCACCACGGTCGCGCAGGCACTGCCGCAGCTGATTCAGGCAGGTGTGCAGGTCCTGCAGGCACTGATTAGCGGCTTGCAGACGGCGCTGCCGGCGCTGATCGATATGCTGCCGCAGATCATCACGACCGTCGTGACAACGATCGTTGAGAATCTGCCGCTGATCATCGATGCGGGCATTCAGCTGCTGACGACGCTGATCAACGGTATCCTCGAAGCGATACCGCAGCTGATCGACATGCTGCCGACGATCATCAACACGATCGTGACGACCCTGATCACGAACCTGCCGATGATCATCAGCGCAGGCGTGCAGCTGCTGATCGGTGTCATCAACGGCATCATGCAGGCGATCCCGCAGCTGATCGAGATGCTGCCGCAGATCATCACGACAATCGTCACGGTGCTCGTGCAGAATCTGCCACTGATCCTCAATGCCGGCGTGCAGATCCTCACGGGCCTGATCGACGGCATCATGCAGTCCCTGCCCGCGCTGAAAAACATCTTCTTTGACATTCCGAAGCAGATCGTGAATGTCCTGTCTAACGTCCCGTCAATGATGGTCTCGTCGGGCAAGAAGATCATCCAGGGCCTGATCGACGGTATCAAGTCGATGGCGGGTGCAGCGGCGGGCGCGGTCTCTGACTTGCTCAGCGGTGTCCGAAAGTACTTGCCGTTCTCGCCAGCGAAGAAGGGCCCATTCTCAGGCCACGGTTGGACCCTGTACTCGGGCCGCTCGATTGTCGAGGCTCTCGCTGAGGGCGCGGCGCAGCGCGCGCCGATGTTCGAGGCGGCGATCAGGGACACGATCGCGGCCGGGCAGGAGCAGCTCAACGGCCTCGAGGCAGGCGCTTTGTCGGTCACGGCAGGGCTTGGTGGCGCGGCTGGTCTGGCGCGTATCCAGGCGACCGGCCCACAGTACTTGGTCGTGCGCGACTCGGATGATCAGCTGATCGGCCGCATGCGCGTCGAGGCCGGGGGCGTCGTCTCGGATGGCCTCGCCCCGGCGTCGCGCTCTGCGCTGCGTGAGCGCATCGGATTCTAAGGAGTAATAGCTCATGGCGATTCAGTGGTCAGCGTCGTCCGGGTACATGTCGGTCGGCGTGGAAATGTGGTACACCGGGGACCCCCACCAGGGTTACGTCGAGGTGTACGCCCAATTCTGGCTGCGCTCGGACGGCTACGGGCACAATTTCTCAGCGAGCACCTCATGGTGGGGCAATGTGGGCGTCGGCTCGGAGACGGTGTCTTTCTCGTCTCCGACCGGCGCGACTGTGTACAAGGACATGGGCACGTCTCACTGGCGCGAGAACCTGCTGCCGAATCAGGAGCGCTCGATTGGTGTCGGCTATTCGCTGGGGCCGATCTGGAACGGGGGCCACCCGTCGATGCAGGCGTGGCTCACGCTGCCTGCTCGTCCGGCGAAGCCGCCGTCAGCGCCGTCGTACTGCAAGGCGACGCTGCTCGATGATGGCAAGTCAGTGTCGGTGTCGTGGCCTGCTGCGAAGCCGGCAGATGCAACGTCGCCGATCCGGTCGTACGTGATCGAACGATGGGACGCATACTCTGACAATTACTCGGGGCCGTGGCTACCGCGACAATGGCACGTAGTGTCCTGGGTGAACGTCGAGGGATCGACGGCCCCAACGTTCAGCGTGATCGACACCAAGGCCGTGTACGCGAACGATCGTTTCTGGTATCGAGTCTATGCGTCGCCGATCATCCCGACGCAGGTGCGCGACGTCTCAGACTTCATCCCGGGCCCGGCGTCCCCGCAGTCGAACGGCGTATCGACAGCACCTGAGCCGCCAGCGGAGCTGACGGCCGCGAAGAATGAGCGCGGCCAGATCCGCATCACCTGGAAAACAACATTCGCGTATCCGCAGGACGCGACTGTCGAGATCCTCGACGGCAATAAGAAGGTCGGAGAGGTGCGAGCCGACGCGGACGGATGGGTCCACGAGACCGCAGACCTGCAGGTGCCGCACACGTACCGAGCGATCCTCAAGACCGACAATCTGGAATCCGAACGCTCGGCACCGTCGAATACAATCCAGGTGCTGCAGAAGCCAGGGATTCCGGCCGTCTCCGGCCCGGGAACATACGCTGCGGTCGGAGCCGTCGCGTTCACGTGGGCGCACAACTCCCTCGACGAGACGTGGCAGGAAGCGGCCGACATTCGGTACGCCACCGTGTACACGGAAACCGCGAACGGCCATCGCGCCGGGGACTCGGGCCCCTGGCAGAGCGTCTCCGTCACGGGGGCCGTGCAGACCAAGACTATTGACCTGCCGGCTGGCGTCATCGACTACCAGATCCGCACGAAGGGTCAGCACCGCGAGTACTCGGACTGGTCCCCGGTCAGGCGGACCACGGTCACGTACGCGCCGGTCGTCGCGCTCGCGCCCGACGCGCTCACGCTCGACCGCTCGGCATTCGACGGGGCGCTCGTCGTCTCGCACGTGACGGGATCGTCGACGACGATCTCGACAGTGCTCTGCGAGCTGCTCTCGTCGAACCTGCAGGCTATCGAGCAGATCAAGGGCAGCGCGACAGCGCTCGGCGTCGCGCCGACGTTCTCGCGTGCGCCCCTGCGATTCAAGGCGCGCCTCGAGAATCGCACGGAGTATGTCGTCCGCGTGACGCTCACGGACGGATACGGGCTCACGACCACCGTCCAGCGGCGGTACACGGTCGAGTATCCGACGCCGCCCGAGCCGATTGTGACAGCCTCCTGGGAAGAAGATGAGGGTGACATGCTCATCTCGATTGCCTCCCCCGCCGTCCCGGCCGGCTCTAAGCAGCCGCCGACCGTCGAGACGCGGCTTGAGCGATCAATCGACGGAGGCTCGACCTGGACAATCGTCGCAGATAAACTCCCGCCCTCAACCATGTACAAGGACCGGGAGAGCCTCACGAACGGAACGACCAAGTACAGGGTGACCGCGACGTCGGCAATGCCCTCATCCTCCGTTACGGTCATCGACGCGCTCGCGGATTCGCAGGCGGTGTGGATTTCGGCGGGCCAGGGGTTCTCACGGTCGGTGCGTCTGGCGTGGAATCCAGTGACAGGCTCGCAGATGGGCCTCGTGAATCGCGAGGTCAAGTACTTCGCGGGACGGAGGCTGGGCGTCGAGCTGTCGGGCACGCAGCGTCAGAGGGTCGTGCAGGTGTCTGCGGCGCTGCTGGACTCGTCATCGCGTGAGCGGCAGGCGCTTGAAGATCTGGCCTACATGCCCGCGCCGTTCATGTACCGAGATCCCCTCGGCCGTGTCCTGTACGGCTCGCTATCGGACGTGCAGTTCGGCCGCGAGGTCGGCGGTATCTGGTCGGTATCGGCAAAGCTAACAGAGGTGAACCGTGGCTGATTCGTCGCCTGTTCGGCAGGCTGATTATCGGGTGATGCTCACGACGCCGGACGGGCAGGACATTGGCCTGCTCGATGGCGTCGAGTCCGGGTCGGTGACATTGTCTGCGACGTCGCGTCTGCGAGCGTCGGGGCAGCTGAGCCTCACAGAGACAGCTCAGGAGATCGACTGGTTCAACATGCACGCCCGCGTTGATTACGTGCCGGTCGGCATGGAGGGCTGGCCGGTCGCGACTTTCGTGATGTCGTCGCCGACCCGCTCGGTCAATGACCACCGTGTGACGAGGGACGTCGAGCTGCTCTCGACGCTCGCATATCTCGACCGAATGGCGACTGACCGTATCGAGCAGGTCGGAAATGCGCACCTGACAGACAATGAGCGATGGGGACTGATTAGAAGATACGCGGCAAAGGCACGTAATCTGCGGATAGGATTCAGAAAGTTTGGGGATTACGGAGGCGTCGGAGAGCCGAGCCTCATCAATGAGTCGATCGCATACGACGTCGGAACGAACGTGCTCACGATGCTCAACGATTGCGCACGCCTCGTCGGCTGGGGTGCACTGATCCCCGATCCGTACGGGGTCATCACGGGCGGGCCGTATATCCGGCCGTCACGCCGACCAGTGTCCTACATTTTCCGCGAGGGGGACTCGGCGATCCACTCGGCCGACTGGACAATCGACCGCGACATATTCTCGGTCCCGAACGTCGTGGTCTGCGTAGGGACGCCGGGATCAGACGATACGCAGCGCGGAGACGACAAATTCTACGCAGGGCCATCGCCGGCTGTTGTTGGTGTTGCGCGCAACGATAGTCCGCGTGACCCTCTCTCGACGGTGAACCGCGGCGAGATCATGCACGTCGAGACCGGCGTGAAAGCGACGTCACAGGCGGCAATCAATCAGGTCGCGCAACGGATCCTCACGGAGAAAGCGCTGCCTGCCGCATCTCTCGTGATTGAGCATCTGCCGATCAATATCCGACCCGGCGCGGTCGTCGAGTTCATCTCTCAGGGACAGCGCCTGCGGGGAACGGTTCAGGAGATGAAGATACCGCTATCGCCGACCGCGCTCGTTACGACCACAATCAAGGAGATTCCCGGTGAGTGACCTCGATTATCTGACTGAAGTCGTCGCTGAGCTGCGCCGAAAACTGGACGCGCAGCCCACTTATCAGTGGGCTACATGCGTGCGGAAGGCGACGCAGGGGAACGTAAACGTGCGGTTTGATGCGGACCTCTGGCGGCGCGACGCCGACGACAACGACGGCATCAGAGCCGTCTCGGACAAGCTGCTGCAGACTCAGGTAAATCCGGGTGATCGTGTCCTCGTGCAAATCCACCAGGGGAATATGCAGGCCATCGCGGCAACGCGAACGTATGAGGACCGCTATATTTTCCCGGAACTGCCGGGCAGCGGACCGAGGACTGGGACAGGCAGCCGGGAAGCCGGGAAGCCGGGCCCACCTGGCCCGAAGGGCGACACTGGCCCGAAGGGTGACCAGGGTGAGCGCGGCCCTGCCGGCCCACCTGGCCCGAAGGGTGACCAGGGTGAGACTGGTCCGCGAGGCCCGAAGGGCGATCCGGGTGAGGCGATCACCGTCGTCACGCCGGCCGGCGTCATCGCCGCGTTCGCTGGCTCGTCTGCGCCGACCGGCTGGCTCCTGTGCGACGGCAAAGAGTACGACCGCCGCACGTACCCGGAGCTGGCGAGGGTGTTCGGCAACGGCTTCCGTTTCCGTGTGCCGGACCTGCGCGGCCGCTTCGTGCTCGGTGCGTCCTCGGCGCATCCTGCTGGCGAGCAGGGAGGCGAGGAGAAGCACACGATGACGACGGCTGAGATGCCTCGTCACCAGCACCAGATCGGCGGCGAGTCGACCCAGTGGGGCGGCGGTGCTGGCATTTATCAGACGGACTTCTCGGGCGGTGGCCGCTGGCCGGGCATCTCTTCTTTCGGTGCGGGCTACCTTGACCGTGCCGTCGCCAAAGTCGAAGGCGGCTCGCAGCCGTTCAACATTATGCCGCCTTATGTCGCCATGAATTTCATCATCAAGACCTGACAGACCATCCCCGGCCTGCCACATCATGCCCCGACCACCGCCCCTGGTGGCCGGGGCTTTCTACACCCACTGAAAGGACTGAGCATGGCACCCGATACCCAGACGATGCCCGAAACCAAAACACAGGAGGACGAGCTGCTCGGCCTCCTGACCGAACGCAACCTCACTCAGCGCGAAGGAGGCCAGGCATGAGCACCTCCCCTAATGATCCCCGCGTCGTCGCCGCCGTCGACACCGCCCTGCGAGCCATGCTCGAAGAGGTCGGACACGTCGGCGGCGACAAGTACTGGGACGCAGTCGGCAAGAGCGACTTCCGAGGCTACGCCTGGTGTGGCGCTTTCCAGGTCTGGGGATTCCTGCAGGCCGGCGTCAACCTGATGAATGCGGCCTGGTGGTACTACGTCCCGTACATCAAGAATTTCGCACAGCAGATCGGCGCGTGGAGCGACGAGCCCGGCTATGGCAGGCAGGCGATCTACGAGTGGCACGGCGACGGCATCGCAGACCATGTCGGCGCGTCCTGGCCCGACCCCGCCGCCGCGCTCTTCCGCGCCGTCGAGGGCAATACGAGCATGGGCGGCTCCCAGGACAACGGCAACGGCGTCCTCGTCAAGTACCGCTACGACGAGGACATCCTCGGATGGGTCGACATGCACCGCGTGCTCGCCTGGATGATCGACAATGGCCGCTGGGACGGCGGCGGAGCCGCGCCCGCACAGTCCGGCCCGACCGACATCACCGCCATCCAGCGCGCAGTCGGCGCAGACCCCGACAACGTCCTCGGCCCCGACACCCGACAGCGAATCCTCGCAGTCGCCGCCGCATCCACCTGGGGAGGCAACGAATTCCCCTTCGGCGTCGAATACACGCAGCGCGTCGTCGGCGCAGAGCCGGACGGCATCTGGGGCGAAAACTCAGAAGCCGCACACGACGACATCGTCGGCCGCATTCAGGCCGCAGTCGGCGCATACCGGGATGAAATCTACGGTCCAGCAACCAACGCCGCCGTCAGCATCGCGCTCGCGGGCGCAGAGACCGCGTGAGAAGGAGACAGACGTGAATCAGAGTGACATCCTGCTCGGCTTGCAGTCCGATCCGTTCGTGACGTCGGTCCTCATCGGCGTCGTGTGGCCGCTCGTTCAGGCGGCGCTCGATCGCCCGTACTGGACGCGCCAGCGTCGCGTCTGGCTGACGGTCGCCGTCGCCGTCGTCGTGACGGCAGGCGTCTGGGTCTCAGGATCGTACCCAGCGACTTGGAAGCTCATCGTCTCGCAGGCAACGGTGTTCCTAGGCGTCGCCTGGACCGTGTATCAGATCCTCTCGGGGATCAAGATCGGCGGAGTGAGCCTTATTGATTGGACCGGCGCGCTCACGCCTGGCGGCGAGACCATCGACGACGTGCGAGCAAGCGCGGACGAGGCGGTAACACGCAGCAACTCGGGCGGTGACGCGCAGCCGTGAGTGGCATCTTCGCCGACCCGAAGGTCATAGAGGCTACAACCGGACTCATTGCGATCCTCCTAGCTGGCCTCGGTGGCGTCGTTGCGATGTGGTTCGCTCGCCTCAAAACGAGCATGGAATCGCACATGCAGCGCGTCACCAAGGCCGCAGAGGAGGCGAAGAAGGCCGCGCAGTCCGCAGACGCGCAGGTCAGCAATGACCACTCGACGAACTTCAGAGACGACCTCGATGAAGTCCGTGATGCCGTGAAAGCCGTCAGCGAGACGGTCGGCGCCCTCGCGGTACTGCCCGAGCGATTCGAGGGGCTCTCGTCAACGGTAGACCGCGTCGCATCGACGCTCGACAGCCACGGCGTGAGCCTGTCGGACATGAAAGAGCGGATCGACAGGATCGACGAGCGGGGAGCGCACATGGCCGATGAGATTCATGCTGAGCGCACCTCGCGGGAGGCCGCGCAGCGGATGATCGACTCGCACGCCCATGACACGCACAGCTCGATCTATAAACGGATCGAGGCGCTAGAAGCGCGTGCCAACGCATGAAAGACCCCCACCTGCCGAAGAGGCAGGTGGGGGCTTTTCTTGTACCCATCGCGTACCCATGCGCTCAACGAATTGGCGCTAGATCAACGATAGATAGGAATGTGTGGAGATGGGGGGAATTAAACAAGCGGCCGCTCAGCAATCCGCGCAACCGTGCGCGAAAGTCCAGATTTGGCGACCTGGCCACAAAAAGCGCGAGAATCCATATATCCCATATATCCCGCATAGCCTGTCCGGTATGCTGCGCTTGTACCCGTTTTGTACCCAGGCGCGCGGAGGGCAGACACGATGGGCAGGCAGTCATTCGGCACGATCGATAAGCGGGGCACCGCATCGAGGCCGCGCTACCGAGCGCGCTTTGACGATCCTACCTATACCGGCCCTGGCCGTGCGCCGCGCATTTCTGCGCCACATACTTTCCCGACGAAGCGCGAGGCGGAGATCTGGCTGGCCGCGCAGTGGTCCGCTATCGCCGCGGGGACGTGGGAGCACCCCGCTGCCATCGCCGCACGGGAGGCCGAAGTGGCGCGCCAGCAGTCACTCAGGGGACTGACTGTGGCCGAGTGGGCCGATGCATGGCTCGCCGACCTCGAGCGCACCGCCGCAGCAGGCACGCTACGCAAGCGCAGGTCTGATCTGCGCCGCCATGTCCTCCCCTACCTCGGCGACCAGGAGCTGACGGCGCTGACGCCAGCCTCCCTAGCGCAGTGGTGGGATGACCTCGACGCGACGCCGGGTGCGCGAAAAAACGCCTACGAGACCATGCGGGCGCTCCTGAACGCGGCGGCCGCCGATGACCGCACCCTCCTAGCCGCCAGTCCGCTGCGGATCAAGGGCGGCGCGAGGGAGGCACGCGTCATCTCGAAATTCCTCTACACGCCCGGCCAGGTCGCCGCGCTCGCGGACGCGATGCCCGCGCCATATCGCGCGCTAATCGTCCTACTAGCGGACGCTGGGCTGCGGATCAATGAGGCGCTCGCGCTCACGCGCGCCTCGCTCATCGAGCGCGAGGACGGCGGCATGAGCGTCCACGTCGAGAGCTCTCTGCATCGCGCAGGCCGGCACTTGGAACCGGGGCCGACCAAGACGGCGGCGGGCATCCGCACGGTCGCGCTCATGGCAGCGACCGCTACCACGATGCGCGCACATCTGCGTCACCACGTCGACGAGGGGCCGTCCGCGATTCTTTTCACCGCGCCGGGCGGCGCGGGCTACGCGCGCGACACGGCGCTCACGCGCCTGCTCACGGCCGCGCAGGTAGCCGCAGGTATCGAGATCCCCGCTGGGCACTCCGGCGGCTGGCACGCTCTACGACACTACTCAGCGACGAGATACGGTCAGGCGGGCGCCACGACGCGCGCGCTGATGACTCGGTACGGCTGGTCCGATCCGGCGATGGCCGCGCGCTATCAGCGCGCAGACGAGGCCTACGAGCTAGAAATGATCGCGCGCATGGAGGCACGAGCAGCCCACGTGAAGCAGCATTGATACTTTTGGAACCAAAAATGAGGGGCCAATAGAGGCGCACACAAAGCTCCCGCGAGGCAGAATCAGGCGCTCGCGGGACTACGAGTCTCTGAGCGCGTCAAAAAGCGCCGTTTTGGGGTATTTTGTGCGCGCTCAGGAGCGGAAATGCCTCTGAGTGATGTCTGGACGCAAATGTGCGTGCGTACTGATAGTCTGGGAGTAATCGATCGCGCGGCCCCTTCGGGGAGCTGCGCGGTTCTATATCGAGGCTAGGCACTGCAGGCCCCGGCTCGACGCGGGGTGCGACCTGGCCATTTAGGGGTAGCGCGGTTTGCTGTGCGGCCCCGGCCAATGCGCGGGCTACAGATGCGCAGATCCCGCCCCCTAGCCGATGACAGAGCCTCTCACGGCTAGGGGGCGACTTTTTCTGCGAGGTATCATTCCGGCCTCGGAGGATATGCATCCCCCAGCACCAGTCCCCATTTCCCTACATGTCGCGTATTACTTTGTCGAGTGCCCGCTGTGCTCGGCGTTTGAGCGATGTATCGCACTTGTCAGAGCACGTGTGTCGGTCGCGTTTCGTGTAGTGAATATTGCGGGGAACTGGTTGCCCGCAGACTACGCACGGCTCGCCGTTATTGGCGCGTCCATCGGGGTGTTTCAGCTCAGAAAGGTCCGCGAGGCATCCGCGCTCGGCCATAATCTGACGCGCCTGGGGAATGATGTAGTCTGGCAGCGTTCGTGTTGCGGCGGTTTTGCCGGCTGGGACGGCGGCTTGTATTTCTGCGATGGTGGTTGCTCCGAGCCTCGCTGCGAGTGCGATAAGCACGTGTGCTGCAGCGTCTGCGTCGGCTCCCGCCTCGTGATGCGTGAACTTTGGGAGTCCGAGTTCTTTCGATACTCGCGTGAGTTTGTAGCTTGGGAGTTCCAGGTGAGTTCGGGCGAGTTCGAGCGTGCAAATCATCTGCGGCACCTGCCATCGCAGATTTGTTGCTTCGCACGCGGCGACCATGACGGACGAATCAAAGTTCGCATTATGTGCTACCAGGGTGTCGTCCCCAATGAACGCGCTTAGGCGGGGTGCAACCTCGGGCCATGAGGGCGCTTGTGCAACATCTTCTGGGTGAATGTGGTGGACTCGAATGTTCCAATCGTTGAATTCGTCGTATCCAAGGGGCGGGTGAACGAGCTGGTCGAAGCGTTCGACAATTCTCCCGTCGCGCACACGAGTCGCGCCTACAGCGCAGACGGAAGCGCGTTTCGAGTTCGCGGTCTCAAAGTCGATGGCAGTGAAGTCGAGCATGAGGGTCTCCGTATGTCTGGCAATCGACGGAGGGTCTTTCCGCACCGTCGCTGGCATGCGTGCCGAGTTATGGGGCGCATCATCGGATGCCCCAAAATGGGTGGCCTGCGTCTCACAAGATACTCGGTAAGGTGAGCAAGCGGAAGTAGGGCCACATGGCGAGACTCCCATGTTGCGCCTGTCGTTACGACGCCTCGACGAGCGAGGGCGTGGTGCCCGGGCCGCATGCGCCGACCTGATCCGCGCAGATCCTGCCCCTGTGCCGATGATCGAGTCTCTCGCGGTGCAGGGGCAGACTATTGTCAGGCGCTAAGCGGCGGTCAGAGAGGATTGCTGATAACCGCGTCCTTAGCGGATTGACGCTCAGCGAGGGCGGCGTCGGCCTCGGCATACGAGCGACCTGTCTGTGCAGCAAAAAGCACTTTCCAGCCTTCAAGCCCGAGAGCTTCGGCAATTCTCTCGATCTCGCCTGCGGTGACGGCACGCCCGCGCTTAAGGACGTCACCAAGTCGCGTGAGCTTCACCCCTGACAAGCGAGATAGCTCGCGGAGGCTGACGCCGGAAAGTTTCTGTTCTTCAGAAAGCAGCCGGGCAATCTCAGCATCTAGCCGAGCTGCGATAAGTGCGTTTCCCATACGTTCAATGTTCGCACATGCGAACGACACTTCGCAAATCGACTTGACAACGTTCGTTGTTGCGAACATACTTGATGCGTAACCGTTCGCAACAACGAACATGGAGAAGCAATGCAATCACGGGCAACTCATGCTGACCGCCTCGCTGCTGTCATACGCGACGAAGCAGCTCGCGTCGGCATGACAATCACCGAGCTCGCTGAGAAAACCGGACTAAAGCGTCCGTACATCTCGCTGCGACTCAACGGGCATCGCGGGTTCAACGCGGTCGATCTCGACAAGATCGGGCTGGCGCTCGGCACGCCCGCGTGGGAGCTGATGTACCGCGCGCGAGGCGGTGACGATACGGCCAAGTCGGATGGGTACGCGATCCAGGACGCTGCGTCGGGATCGATCATCCTGCAGGCTCGCCGCGTCGATTGGGACGGCGGTGACGAGGAATGACTTGTCAGAGCGTGATGCTGGGTTGCGCGGTCGCGCTGACCGCCGCCGCGTGTCTTGGCCTGGTCATCTTGATCTCGGGCATGGTCGCCGAGGTTCTCGGTGACATTCGCGACCGACGCAGGCGTGAAGCGGCTAAATCTTCCTCATCGGCGGGGCGCTGCCGCGCGTGTGTGCGCGGTGTGTGTGGTGCTCTGCGCTCCGTCGATGAGGATTCTCCCGCTGAGCGTGGTGAAGCGCGATGAGGCGGGAAGCACCGGAGCCGGTCGCGTACCGGGTGCGCACCTTTGCGCAGCTGATTGAGGCGTCGGACTCGGGTGTTCGTGAGCTGATCGCGTCGGGCGCGATCCGCTCGTTCAAGGTCGGGGGCCTGCTGAGGATCCCCGCGAGTGAGCTGGTGAAATTCACCGGCGAAGAAGGCAAAGAAGTGCGCCCCTGCGGTTGCGACGCGGGGCGCGGGAGCAAATAGAAGGAGATGCTCGTGAAGAAGGATAACATGCGCGGCCGGCGTTTGTGGCCGTGGAAAGCCATGATCGGAGTCGTATGCATCTTGGCGGCGCTGGTGATCGCTTTCGGGATGCGTGGCCTCGACAATCCGGATGGCTGGCCGGAGTGGCTGTTTTTCCCGGCTGCCGCGCTCGCCATCGTCGGCGGCGTCCTCGTCTGCGTAGAGTGACGGGAGGGATCGCTATGAACGCGGAAATCTTGGCCGGCCTGGCCCTGGCTCTGTTGGCGTCGATGGTCGTCCTGACCTGGATCGTGTGGCGCGGATCGTCGCGTGCGGCGACCCTCGAGGACATCGCGGCGCGCATGGCGAAGGACGCGGGCAAGGCCCGCGCGCAGGGCACGACGCTCCTGCAGCGCACGGCGGACTTCGCCTACTACGACCCGTCCGGCGACGACTCCCTCCCCCACATCATGTGCCTCGCCATGCAGGACGTGATCTTCGAAGCCGAAGTCAACGGATGCCTCGCGGTCGACACTCCGCGCGTGTTCGTCGACCTCGACAGGAAGAAGATCCGCGTCGTCCTCGAAGTCCTGCGCGTCGCCTCCCTCCCTGTGGGGGTCGAATGATGAGCGACTCGACGTGCACGGCACCGCTGCCTCTCCGACTCGAAGCCTCCGACGACCGTCCCTGCCATGACAAGGCCGCACGGGAGATCGTGCGGCAGGCCAGGAAACGGGCTCTCGCCTACCCGACCGAGGCTCACGACTCTCAGAACTGCGCGACGCGCGGACTCACCTACTACCCGTCAATCAAGACCAAGACCAAGAAGGAGACATCCCGATGAAGAAGAAGATCTGGGCCGCAGCAGCCGCCCTCACCATCGCAGCCATGTCGCTGCCCTACGGCGCAGCCACCAACGCCGCCGCCGAGGACATGCCGGCCATGACCGCGCAGGTCACGAAGGCGACCTCGTCCTCCCGCCAGACCTCTAGCGAGGTCGCAGTCGCGGGAACCTGGTCCGCACCTAAGCTCGCGGTCGGGCAGTCGTTCACGGTCTCGACCCAGCCGACCAACGGCAGCGCACCGTTCACGTGGGCGGCGTCGTTCCCCTTCATGCTCGACGACGGGTCGGTCGTCGGCGAGTGTATCGCCGACCAGGCGACGCTGACCTGTACGGTCAAGGAAGTGCCGGACGCTTACAAGGACAAGGCGGACGTGAAGGGCACCTGGTGGGCACGTGCTCGCCTTCAGGATGCCGCTGTCGGCACGAACGAAGGCACGATCACCCTGAACGGCGAAGCCGTGAAGAAGCTCGTCTGGGGCGACAAGAACGGCACCGGAGAGTGCACCAACGATTGCGATGGTCCGGCTCACTACGAGTACGCCCGCCCCGAAAACATCAAGTTCGGGTGGTCCAACGACAACGGCACGGTCGGCTGGGGCATCAAGTGGATCGCCACCCCCGGCACCGAGTACACCGTCAAGGACTTCGACACCCGCCTCAACACGTCGGTGAAGTGCGCCAAGTCCGACACATGGAACCCGGAAACGACCGAAAACATCACCGCCACCCAGGTAGACGAGAACACGATTCGATTCACAGCCCCTGAAGGCGTCAAGACCTGCATCGTCTACCCTCCCGAGCAGATGAAGGTCCCCGAGGGCCAGACCTCCGTAACGAATCACGCGGAAATCAACGGCATGAAGCTCGAATCCACGGCAACCGTGAGGTCTAACGGAGGAACGGACGGTGACGGCACCGTCAAGCCCACCCCCGCACCCGCGCCGACGCCTTCCACGGAGCCGACCCCCGAGCCGACGCCCACCAGCCCGGCCACCGAACCGACCCCGAAGCCCACGCCGACGACACCGGCCCCGAAGCCCTCCGATGAGCCTCAGTCCGAGCCGACGCCGACGCCCGCGCCGACGCCGGACACTGTGAAGCCCTCCCCGACGCCTGAGCCGACCCCGACACAGGCCACCGAGAAGCCACAGCCGGGACCCGCACCGACAACCGCCCCTGCCCCGCAGGAGCGCCTTGCCAAGACCGGCGCGACCGCCAGCGGCCTGCTCCTGATGATCGGCGCAATCATGGGCGGCGCAGGCGCTGGCCTGCTCATCCTCCACCTGCTTGAAGGCCGTAAGCCCGAAGAGGAGACCGCCCGATGAGCGCAAAGCACCTCACAAACCCGGTGACACTCGCCCTCGCGCTCGACGACCTCGGGTGGCTGCGCAACTTCCTCAAGGAGAAAAGGCTCGCCGCCGAGATCGACCACGAGGAAGTCGAGAGGCTCAACACCGACGTCGCTATCCGCGCCGCAAAGATCGCGCTCAACAGCGAGCTCGAGCGGCTGGCGAAGGTCATCGAAGCTCTGGACGTTGCTATTACCGCAGATGACGCGCGCGACGCAATCGCGAAGAAGATCGCCGCCACAACGCCTCCCGCCGCATAGCACCGACCGCCTAATCAACGAAGGAGACGAAATATGAGGTTTGAGGACAAGATCACCGTCAAGCTGAACCAGGTCGACGCGGCAATCGCAGCGGTCCTCCTCGCAGAAAACGCGGGCCGCGAAGCACTCAAGGCCCTGCTCGCAGACAGGACCGCAGAAGTCGGCGGGACCACCAACAAGGACAGCCGTGCGCTCGCGGACGCTTACATCAAGGTCGGGAACGCCCTGACGTTCGCGATCATGACCGAGAAGAAGAACCGAGGGATGCAGAGCACCGGGACGCTCGTCCGGAGCGTCGCGCTCGCGGGAGCAGCTGCCGAGGCGGCGGATGAGGTCACCACTGCGACGGAGGCCGACGAATGAAGGTCGCACAGGTTCCCGTCTACCTAGACGCAGAGCAGGCGCGGTTCATCCGCGAGGACGCTCAGGAGGCGGTACTCGCCGCCGATGAGGATCTTGAGGCGACGATGCAGATCTCGAACCTGCATGCGCGTCACCTCGCGCGCCGTGCGATCTCGACTCAGCGTGACATTTACGTCGAGATCGTCAACAAGCTCGAAGAGGCAGAGAAGAAGCTCAACTGCGGCGAGTACGAGCTGCGAGAGAGCGACTGAAACTGCTCCCCGATGAGCGCGGCCACGGGGAGGCCACCCGCAAACCAGAAAAAACACGGCGGGACCGGCTAGAAGATCGCGCAGCCCGACCAGCAGACACCAGGGTGCAAGTCCCTGGCGGGCACGAGACCCGCGCAACGACAGCGCGGGGACAAGCACAGACAGGAAACGCACATGACAACCATCAACGACATCGAGGCGCGGCTCAACGCAGTCGCTTTCTCTGGCCGCAGCTACCCCGGATCATCACGCGAAGAGGTCACAGCAGCGTACAACGCCGCCGTCGCGGACTTCGAGGCCAACGCCGCCGTCGACATCGCGTACCTCATCGCCCGAGTGCGAGAGCTGCAGGCGGCAATCGTCGTCGCCGCAGCAGGCGTCGCAGACGGTGCAAGCTACATCGCCGCGAGGTACGCCAGCACCCCCTATGAGGCTCGCAAAATCCGACTCGCTGTCTGCGAGGCCATCGACGTGCTAGTCAACGTCGCGCAGGGGACGGCGATCGCGAGCGAAGAGGCCGAGTGATGATCGAGATCAAGACCGTCCGTCGCGCACCGGCCTACAATCGATGCCCCGTGTGCCGAGCCACGCTCGCCACGAACGGATCGAACACCCGCGTGACAATCGACGCAGAGACCGAGGCGACCGCAATCTCGGCACTCACACACGCACGCTGCGCTCAGACGATCATCGACTTCACCCGCGCTCGCGGCTACACGCCCGCCGAGCTCGTGGAGGTCGGCGTCTGGGCTGAGGAGCAGCGATGAGGCTCCCGATCAGGATCCAGCGTCGCCGCGCTCGCGGGTGGAAGATGCCGGCACACACGAAATATGTAGGGCGAGGAAGCCTGTACGGCAATCCGTTCAGGGTTGCACGGTCGGCGCGTGAGCTTGAAGAGGGCGGGGAGCTTGTTGTCGCGTCTGCGGCGGAGGCTGTCACGCGTTATTGCGAGTGGATCGAACGGTCGCGAGAGGGCAGGTTCGTAGCGTCGTGCGCCGCCCGGAATCTGTGGGGCTTGGATCTGGCTTGCTGGTGCAAGCTCGATCAGCCTTGCCATGCAGATGTGCTCTTGGAGCTCGCGAACCCGCGCGGTGAGGCTGAGTTCGAGAATCGGTATTACAGGATGTGGGACCGAGACGAGGCCGCAGAATGACGGCTATCGGGAGTCTCTTTACTGGCTATGGCGGGCTGGATATGGCTGTTCGCATGGCGCTTGATCCGGATGCGCGCGTCGCTTGGACGAGCGACGTCGAGCCGGGGCCGTGCCGTCTAGCTGAGGTGCGCTGGCCGGGTGTTCCGAATCTCGGGGACATCACGCAGATCGATTGGTCGACAGTGGAGCCGGTCGACATTATCTGCGGCGGCTCGCCTTGTCAGGATCTGAGCCTCGCGGGCCGTCGCGCGGGCATGGCCACGGGCACGCGCTCGGGCCTCTGGGAATCGATGTTCAATGCGATCAAGACGCTAAGGCCGCGTCTAGTCGTGTGGGAAAACGTGCGAGGAGCGTTGACGAGTGGAGCCTACAGTCTGGTGGAATCCGAGCAGGGATTGCTGGGAGACGGAGCAGATGGACCTGATCTCAGGGCGGCAGGCCGTGTGGTCGGCGATCTGGCCGGCATCGGGTATGACGCGCAATGGTGTACTATCCGCGCTTCCGACGTCGGCGCCCCTCACCAGCGAGAGCGTCTGTTCGTTACTGGCCACCCCGCAGGCGAACCTTGGCAGCTGCGGGGGCTCGCAGCCGCCGGAGAAGCGCCGGGAGGGCGGACACTCAGTGAGTCTTGCGGACCAGATCGAGCACCTGGTGCCTTGATACCGACGCCGACTGCGTCGGACCACAAGGCCGGTCGCCACCAGGAGGGGACGGGAATGAGCCTGTCTCAGGCGGTGCAGATGCTGCCGACTCCGCAGGCGACGAACGCGACGGCCTCCTCGACCGGCTACGGGGCGAATCTCCACGAGGTAGCTCGCGAGCTGCTGCCAACTCCGTCTGCGTCTGACGCGATTATGGGCCTTCCTCGAACAAGCGGACGCCCGCCGGAGAAAGCGACAAAGCTCGCGACGCGGATCGAGTACACCGATTTTGGCATGTACGCGCCCGCGATCGCGCGCTGGGAGCAGGTGCTCGGTCGTCCGGCTCCGGCTCCGACTGTCCCGCCGACGCGCGAGGGGGGGCGAGCACGCCTCTCAACGAAGTTTGTCGAATGGCTCATGGGATTGCCAGACGGTCACGTGACCGGCAAGGATCTCGGCCTGACGCGCGAGCAGCAGCTCCGACTGCTCGGAAATGGCGTCGTCCCACAGCAGGGCGCCGCAGCTATCTACCAGCTCACCAAGATCGCCCTTGAGGAGGCAGCATGACCGGCATCGACCCACTGAAGGACATCCCAGGCGTCGAGGAGTTTCAGGAGCGTGCGCTCGTCCGCGCGGTCCGGCTAACTCGTGAGAACGCGGAGACGATCGCCCGCCGCGCGCGCAAGCGTTGCGGCTTCACGCCGGACGGGCGGGTGATGCTCGTCGAGCACACCTACACGATCTGGGCGCTTGAGGGGGACATGATCGTCGCACGCCCGGGCAGTATGCGTCTGTCGAACCGCATCCCGGAGGACTTCACAGCCTGGTACACGAAGCCGGGCGAACAGCTCACAGAGGAGGATCTGTGATGAGCGCGCAGCTGGTGTGGGAATCGCGAGTCCTGCCACTGACTCGCAGCAAGCTAATCACCGCCAACGACAAGATGCACTGGGCCGCGCGCTCGCGGCTCACGAAGCAGCTCCGCCAGTGGGGCTACCTGCTTGGCCGTGAGGGTGAAGGCGTCGCGCGCCTCGGACTGACGCACGCTCGAGTGGAGATGGAGTTCGCGTATCCGGACAGGCGGCGGCGTGACCGAAGCAACCTCGCTCCGACGGTGAAGGCACTCATGGACGGCCTGATCGACGCCGGGCTGCTTCCCGATGACGCGGACCGCTTCCTCGACGGCCCGCACACAGTCATCGCGGACCACCTGGCAGGGAAGCACCTGAACATTCCGATGTATGAGGTCCGCATCCACGTGTACGCGGACACAGAGAAGAAAGAGAGCAAGTAATGGCCGGAGATACCGTCATCACTGTCATCGGTAACCTGACCGCTGACCCCGAACTGCGCTGGACACAGGCAGGCGCGCCGATCGCCGATTTCACGGTGGCCTCGACGCCTCGAACCTTCGACCGTAACACCGGGGAGTGGCGCGACGGCGACACCCTCTTCATGCGCTGCTCCGTGTGGCGCGAGACCGCTGAGAACGTCGCTGAGTCGCTGCGTAAGGGCATGCGCGTCATCGTTCAGGGTCGCCTCACCCAGCGCTCGTACGACACCCAGCATGGCGCGCGTCGCACGGTCGTTGAGCTGCAGGTCGACGAGGTCGGCCCCTCCCTGCGCCGCGCACGCGCGCAGGTCACCCGCGTCCAGGCACAGGCCGCGAGTGCGCCGTCCGCGAGCGCGTCGGGCTCTGGTGGTGCGGCTGGGTGGGGCCGGGAGGCTCCGCAGCATGATCCGTGGGGTGCGCAGGGTGGCGCGGCTTCGTTTGGGTCTGAGCCGCCGTTCTGATCGGAATATGTGGAGTAGGTAAGGAGTATGGCCGTGAATGAGCTTGAGCTGTTCGAGTACACGGGGCATGAGATTCGTGTGCAGATCGGTGCGTCTGGTGAGCCGCTGTTTGTGCTTGCTGATCTGGCGGCGGCGCTGGGCATCGCGAACGTGACGCAGCTTCGTGCGCGCCTGGCGGATGACCTATGCCTGACATACCCCATGCCTGACCGACTAGGCCGCACGCAGCAGGTCTGGGTGGTCACCGAGCCCGGGCTGTACGAGGTGATTATCCGGTCGGATAAGCCGGCGGCGGCGGCGTTCCGTCGCTGGGTGACCGGGGAGGTGCTGCCGTCGATTCGGCGGCATGGCGTGTACGCGACCGAGTCGGCTGTCGACGCGATGCTGGCGGACCCGGAGACGATGATCCGGACGCTGACGGCGTTGCGGGATGAGCGTGCGGCGCGTGTGCGGGCGGAGGCTGTCGCGGCTGATGCCGTTGCTGAGGTTGAGGCGCAGCGTCCGCACGCGCAGCTGGGTCGCGCGGTCGCGGCCTCGGGTGAGGCGATGCTGCCGAGTGTTTTCGGGACGGTGCTGTCTGCGCGCGTCGAGGGCATGGGGCCGAACCGTTTTTGCCGGTGGCTCCGCGCGGCCGGATACGTGTACCGGCGCGGCGGGCAGATGGTGCCGACCGCACGGGCGATCACGCAGGGGCTGCTTGAAGCCTCGGAGGTGCAGGTGCCCGGTGGCGGCGTTCGCGTGCAGACCTGGGTGCTACCGAAGGGGCAGGAGCGTTTTGCGCGTGAGCTGCTCGCTGAGCGGGCGGTGGCGTCGTGATCGAGAGGAACTGCCCGGATTGTGGCGTGGTCCTTGAGGCGGGGCACGCGCGGTGTCGTCCGTGTTTCCTGCGGTTCGAGGCCGAGTACCAGCGGTACACGGAGCGCGCCTGGATGACGCGGAATTACCCGGATTTTCGGCCTCGGGAGCTCTTTCCTGAGGACGGGTGGGACGAGCACGCGATGAGGGAGGCTGACTGATGGCATGGGTCAAGATGGGTGACGATGCGGATATGTATCCGCGGCTGATGGAAGCGGCGGCACATCCGAAGGCGGACGCCCGCACGGTGAATGAGTTGTTCGGGTTCGTCATGCGCTGCGCCGCTTACTCGGCGGCGCACCTGACCGACAGCATCATCGAAATGGGCGTCGTGTACACGTACGCTGGCGGGAATCCGGACGTCCTGCAGATCGCGCTCGACACGGGCCTCATCGAATGGACGGACACGCCGAAAGGCAAGAAGCCGAAGCTACTCGAAGATCCTGACTTTGTGCATATCCGCTCACGCGCCGACGTCGAGTGGAGCCGCCAACGCCAGCGCGACAACTCCGACCAGGCGCTGCGTCAGGCTGTGATCGCCCGCGACGGCGACCAGTGCCGCTGGTGCGGCGTCGAGGTGTATTGGCCTGGCAAGACGTCGGCACGCAAGGGAACGCTCGATCACTTGAAGCCCGGGGAGGCTGGCACTGTGGACACGCTCGTCGTGGCGTGTACGCGGTGTAATTCGTCCCGAGCGGACGACCCTACAGGCTCGTGGGATCAGTCTCACGAGCTGCTGCCCGCGCCCGAGCGCCCGAGGTACGGGACGTTCACGCGAGGCATGCTCGAACGTGCGGGCGTGCTGCGCGGCGCGGAAGCTGGCGGAAAGGATGGTGAGCGTGCGAGCGCGCACGCGACGGATGGCGACCCGGCCTCGGGCGCACCTACGACGGGTGTGACCTCGGGCTGTGCGGACGCCGCCGTGACTGTGAGCGCGCCTGGCGGCGCGACCGTGGGTATCCCGATGAGCGTGGATTCCGGTGAGCCTGATCAGCTCACTGTCGAGTCTGCCCTCGGTGACCCCGGCGCTGCCCGCACGGACACCAGCCCGAACACCGGCTACAAGCAGGATCGCGGATTCACCCCGACTGGCGTCGGACTCGATTCGTCCGGGCCTCTGGACTCATGTATCCCCGGGTACGGGTACGGGTCGGGAGTCCGGGTAGGTAGTAGGGGACAGGTAGAGGGCCGGGAGCAGGTCGGGCAGGCAATCGCCTCACCTGCTGGCTCGAAGAAGCGAAAGCGAAGGAGAAGGAGCAGGAGATGACAGACGAGCGCGCACAGGCATTGGATCGGATAGAGGATGCGATAGGTGCCTTGGTGAATAAGAGGCACGGACCGGGGAGACTGATCGGGGCATGGGAGCTGATGATCGAGACGATTGATCCGTCTCGTCCGGACGTGACCGCCTGGATGACGGACGGGCGCGGCTCGATGCTGGCGCGGCGTGGCCTTATCGAGGTGTGCCGTGACCAGTACCGGGGCGACATCGAGGATGTGGTCGACGATGAATAGGACGATGCTTGGCGAGGTGTGCCCGGTGACGGGAGAACCACTGCTGCCAGGTGAATATCTGTCTCGTGGCGGGGCGGCACGGCTGAGGGTTGCGACTCAATCACTGCCCGGACTCATGGCTGACCTCGCGTACATCGCGTCGCGTAAGTCGGTGCCGGAGGGTGGCGGCTCGAAGGGGCATTCGGTCTCGTCGCCGCCGCTGCGTCTCGCGCTGATGCTTGAGGTTGATGAGATGGCCTCGGCGCTGCAGACGTGGGGTGATGAGCTGATCCGTCTCGTCATGGGGCCGAAATACAGTGTGCCTGCGCGGGATTGGCGGATGGTTGCGCAGCTGTTCGCCGCGCACGAGGACCGTGTTCGGCGTTGGCCGCTGGCGGCGCAGTGTGCCGATGAGGTGCTGTATTCGATCAAGCGCTTGGAGCGTCTAGCGGCCCCGGCGCACGCGCGCCTGATGTTCGTCGGCAAGTGCCCGAGGTGCGGCGCTGACTTGCTCGCGCGGGAGGGGGCCGACGAGGTGAAATGCCGTGAGTGCTGGCAGCAGGTCGATTGTCGGACGGCCGTCGTGCTCATGATGGCCGAGGCGAAGCGTCTTGAGTTGCCGCGTCCGCGTGCGACCAGGGTCGCTGAGTTGATCGTTGGCAAGCAGATCAAGGATGCGACCGTGCGGTCGTGGTGTCAGCGGCGGAAGCTGCGGCCGGTCTCGCCGGAGGTCGGGCATCGCACATACCGCGTTGCGGACATCGCGGCACTCGCGTCCTGACGGTGAGCCACCCCCGGGCAGTGCCTTACGTGCACCCGGGGGTGGTCCTGTATCCGGAGGGGCCTCGAAACCACCCCCCCCGGGGTGCTTG
>ERZ1674165.37-NODE-37-length-25479-cov-2.227620_pt1 | contig 25479 bp, 26 predicted proteins | sample MGYA00581302_ERZ1674165 | MGnify/ENA primary metagenome ERZ1674165 (study PRJEB41354, sample SAMEA4873305) | human saliva metagenome | biome: human-associated habitat [ENVO:00009003]; feature: mouth environment [ENVO:08000002]; material: saliva material... | reverse complement strand
CCCGCCTCTACATCAACGGCAACCTGCAATTCTCCTCACGAGACGAAGCCCGTTACCACGAAGCACTCGTTCTGCCCGCCATGCAGATGGTTCCCAATGCCGAACGCGTCCTGATTCTCGGCGGCGGCGATGGATTGGCGGCACGCGAAGTCTTGAAATATCCGCAAGTCAAAAATGTTACTTTGGTCGATCTCGACCCCGACATGACTGCTACTTTTAAAACCTCCGCCACCTTAAGCGCGCTCAATCAAGGCTCGCTGTCCCACCCCAAAATGCACGTCGTCAACGACGATGCCGCCAAATGGCTGGAAGGGTCGTCTGAAAAATTCGACGTTATCATCATCGACCTGCCCGATCCCTCCAATTTTTCGCTGGGCAAACTCTACTCCGTCCCCATGTACCGCCTCGTCGCCCGCCATCTTGAGCCGCAGGGCAAAATCGTCGTCCAATCCACTTCGCCCTACTTCGCCCCCAATGCCTACTGGTCGGTCGTCGCCACCCTCGAAGCGGCCAAGTTGAACACCGCGCCCTATCATGTCTACGTCCCCTCCTTTGGCGAATGGGGATTTGTGCTGGCAGGGTTTGACCAAAACTTCCCCATTCCGCAAAAATTCGACGTACCCACCCGCTATCTCAATGCCCAGACCGCCGCCGAAATGTTCCGCTTTCCGCCCGATATGGCAAGGCGCAAGGTTGAAGCAAATTATTTGAACAACCAAATCCTCGTCAGCTATTTTGAAAGCGATTGGAACAATGTGATGCGATAGAATATCTAAAGGCCGTCTGAAACATCTGTCTTCTTTTTATCTCCGTTCAGACGGCCTCATCGTCCGTTTACCCTTTTTCACACAGCATTTGCTTGAAAAAATAAGGTTTATCTTTATCTAGATAAAACACAATCGACACTATCCGTTGAATGAAGGAACAAACACTTATGCAGTATTTTGGAATCGGTTTTTTGGTTTTAATCTTTTTGGAAATCATGTCCATCGTCTGGGTTGCCGACTGGATAGGCGGCGGCTGGACGCTGTTTGTGATGGCCGTCAGCTTTATCAGCGGTATCTTTATGCTGCGCCATACCGGCATTTCCGGCCTTTTGCTCGCAGGTGCAGCCGTCCGCAGCGGCCAAAACATTTCCCTCTATCAAATGCTGTGGCCGATTCGCAGCCCCGGTTTTATTTCAACCGCCGTCGCCCTGCTCTTGCTGATTCCGTTTAAAGGCAATACGCCCGTTTCTTCTGCACAGTCTTTCCAAAGCCGTCAGACTTACGGCCCTGCCAAAGATGATGAAGACATTATCGAAGGCGAATACACGGTTACGCGCACCGGCAAAGCCGATAAACCGCAAGACTATATCGAGCACAAACCCGATTGACGACTTCCTTCATAACAAGCCGTCTGAATTAGGAATACTCAAAAGTGTTTCATATTTCAGACGGCCTGAGTCATTTCCGGGCTTTGAAAATGTAAATATCGGTTTGTAATTCGGTTATTCCGCATAAATCATTTAAAATAAGCAGCTATTTTGATTCTAAAAACGACACGGTATCCAATGAACGTTCAACGTCTTTTCCCTCTCTCCCTCAGCTTGATTACCGCCGCTGTTTTATCGGCGTGCGCCACCCAAAACACACCGACTGCTTCAAAAACCGAAAGCGTCGTTCAGCCTAAATCCACTTCTATTCCTTCACGCCGAGCCGACAGCGAGTCCAAAGTCCTGTCTGATTACAGCCAATACCAAAGCGCCATTGATGCCGCCAAACGCGGCGACGATGCTTGGGTACAACAATTTTTATCCCAAGCCAGCGACAGCGCAATGGCTGAAAACGTCCGCAACGAATGGCTGAAAACCTTGGGCGCGCGCGGCCAATGGGATTTATTCCGTCAAGAATTCGGCAAATTGAACGCCGCCGGTGTCGCACAAGAAGTGCAATGTTATGCCGATTTGAGCAGCGGCAATTACAGCAAAGCCGCCGAGCTGGTTCGCGTGACCGGCAAACTGCCTGCCGGTTGTACCCGCTTGGTTGAAAGCGCGGCAGCTTCAGGCCGTCTGAACACCAACGACGCATGGCGTCGCGTGCGCGGCTTGTTGAGCAACAGCCAAACCACGGATGCACGCAACCTCGCCGCCGCATTGGGCAGCCCGTTTGAAGGTGGTGCGCAAGGTGCGACCGAATACAGCCTGTTGAGCGTAATCGGCAAAGATGCACGCAAATCCGCTTCTGCCACCGCCACCCTGTCCGACATGGAATCCGGCCTCAGCCGCGAACAACGCAGCTTCGCATGGGGCGTATTGGGCCACTACCATGCACAAAGCCAAAACATGCCGACTGCTTTAAGCTACTACGGCCGCGTTTCTGACCGCAAGCAACTGACCGACGAGCAATTGGAATGGTACGCACGCGCCGCTTTGCGCCTGCAACGTTGGGACGAATTGGCAAGCGTGATTCAGCATATGCCTGAAAAACTGCAAAAAGACCCGACATGGCAATATTGGCTGGGCCGCAGCTTTGCCGCACAAGGCAAAAACAGCCAAGCCAAAGAAATGTATGAAAAAGCCGCTGCTTCCGGCCGCAATTTCTACGCTGTATTGGCAGGTGAAGAGCTGGGCCGCCGCATCAATACGCGCAACAACGTTTCCGATGCCGATGCCAAAGATGTCCGCCGCATGAGCGAAGACGGCGCTATTAAACGCGCATTGGTTTTGTTTAAAAACAGCCAAAGCAACGGCGACTCCAAAATGCGCCGTCAGGCACAGGCAGAATGGCGTTTCGCCACCCGCGACTTCAACGAAGACAACCTGCTGACTGCCGCACAAGTCGCTTTTGACAACCAGTTCTACGACATGGCGATCAACAGCGCAGACCGTACCGACCACAAACTCAACTACAAACTGCGCTATATCTCTCCGTTTAAAGACCTGACCGTCCGCTACGCCTCGCAAGCAGGCATCGATCCCGCTTGGGTTTACGGTTTGATTCGCCAAGAAAGCCGCTTTGTCATGGGCGCACAATCCAGCGTCGGCGCACAAGGCCTGATGCAGGTCATGCCTGCAACCGCCCGCGAAATCGCCGGCAAAATCGGCATGAGCAGCAGCGAACTCTACACCATGGACGGCAATATCCGCATGGGTACGTGGTACATGGCAGATGCCAAACGCCGCCTGCAAAATAACGAAATAATGGCCACCGCAGGCTACAATGCCGGCCCAGGCCGCGCCCGTAACTGGCAGGCTTCTTCACCGTTGGAAGGCGCGATTTACGCCGAAACCATCCCATTTACCGAAACCCGCGATTACGTGAAAAAAGTCATGACCAATGCGACTTATTACGCGTCATTGTTCAACGAACCGCAAACTTCGTTGAAACAACGTATGGGTACGGTTCCCGGCCGCTATTAATATCCATAGGCCGTCTGAAAAGTGAGACAGAATCAGACATTCAGACGGCCTGCAACCTTGACAGACTATCGGGTTTATAAGATAATCGCCCGATTGTTTCTGACCCAAAAGGTCACTTGCACGGCAAAAGCCGACTTGTTAGGAGGTGATGTTTACATCACGGCGCGTATCCCGCCCTGCCCTCGGCAAACCAGCGATACAACAACTACCCCATTATGACAAGCCGTCCCCTATTTCTTAAAACGGTTTGATTGAACAAAATTTAAAGGAAATAAAATGCCAGCTATTCGTGTTAAAGAGAATGAACCATTTGAAGTTGCCATGCGTCGTTTCAAACGTGCCGTAGAAAAAACCGGTCTGTTGACCGAGTTGCGCGCCCGTGAAGCGTACGAAAAACCAACTACCGAACGCAAACGCAAAAAAGCTGCTGCAGCAAAACGTCTGCAAAAACGTCTGCGCAGCCAACAACTGCCTCCTAAAATGTACTAATTACAGGCCTGCCCTGTGATAAACGACACACCGCAAGGGCAGCTTTGCGGTGTGTTTTGTTTTTCAGACGGCATCTTTTTATTGATATAAAGTGAGAACATTATGAGCCTAAAAACACAATTAACCGAAGACATGAAAACCGCCATGCGTGCCAAAGACCAAGTATCTTTAAGCACCATCCGCCTGATTAATGCCGCCATCAAACAATTTGAAGTAGACGAGCGTACCGAAGCCGATGACGCCAAAGTCATCTCCATTCTGACCAAAATGGTGAAACAGCGCAAAGACAGCGCCAAAATCTATACCGAAGCCGGCCGCCAAGATTTGGCTGACAAAGAAAACGCGGAAATCGAAATCCTCAACCGCTACCTGCCGCAAATGATGTCCGCAGAAGAAATCAAAACTGCCGTGGAAGCAGCTGTTGCAGAAACCGGTGCATCAGGCATGGCCGATATGGGCAAAGTCATGGGGGTATTGAAAACCCGTCTGGCCGGCAAAGCCGATATGGGTGAAGTCAACAAGGTTTTAAAAGCCGCATTGACTGCCTAATCGTCAAACAAAAAGGCCGTCTGAAATATGATTTTCAGACGGCCTTTTTTTATTATACCCATCAAGCAGCGGTTACTTTGTCCTCATGACACAACAAGGTAATCAAATCGCTGATACGTTTTTTCATGGAACGGCGATCGACGATTTGGTCGATTGCGCCCTTCTCTAACAAGAATTCTGCACGTTGAAAACCTTCCGGCAAGGTTTCACGTACAGTCTGCTCGATAACGCGCGGACCGGCAAAACCAATCAGCGCATTCGGCTCTGCCAAAACCACATCACCCAAGAAGGCAAAGCTGGCAGACACGCCGCCCATGGTCGGGTCAGTCAATACGGAAATAAACGGCAGACGTTTTTCAGTCAGCAAATGCAAAGCCGCGCTAGTCTTCGTCATCTGCATCAGAGAGTTAACCCCTTCCTGCATACGTGCACCACCGGAAGCCGCCACGCAAATAAACGAACAATTATCTGCAACGGCACGGCGTACACCCTGAACGAAACGCTCGCCCACGACCGAACCCATGGAGCCGCCGATAAAACGGAATTCAAACGCAGCCACAACGACAGGCAGGCCGTTCATGGTGCCTTTCATAACGACCAATGCATCGTCTTCGCCGGTTGCTTTACGTGCAGCCGCGAGGCGGTCGGGATATTTTTTACTGTCTTTGAATTTCAGCGGGTCGGTCGGTTTAATATTGGCTGCAATCTCTTCACGGCCTTCTTCATCCAAAAGCAGATTCAAACGTTCGCGCGCAGAAAGCGGATTGTGATGATTACATTTCGGGCAGACTTCGCTGTTTTGCTTCAACTCGGTTGAATAAACCGTTGCCGAACAAGACGGACATTTGTGCCACAGGCCTTCAGGGACGCTGGACGAACTGCTTCGGTTTTTAATTTTCGGAGGAAGAATTTTATCTAGCCAGCTCATGAATGACTCCTTGGAATTCAGAATTCAGACGGCCTGTTGAATGTAAGGCCGTCTGAAACAATGGAATAAAAAATTTAGCGAATCGCGTCTTTCAACTCTTTAACCAACACGCCTACCGCTTCAGCCTCGCTACCTGCGTGGCTTTCAATCTCTTTGACGATACGGCTGCCGACAATAACGGCATCCGCTACCGCACCAATCTTACGCGCACTCTCCGCATTATTAATGCCGAAGCCGACACCGATCGGAATATCAATATATTTGCGCAAAAGCTCTATTTTACGCGAAACTTCTTCAGTATCCAAACTTGCCGCACCGGTTACACCTTTGAGCGATACATAATACACAAAACCACCGGCTACTTTGGCAATCGTTTGAATACGCTCTTCAGTTGTTGTCGGCGCAATAAGGAAAATACAATCAATACCTTGCGCTTTCAAAGAGTCATGCAGCGGGGTAATGGTTTCTACCGGGGAATCCACAGTCAACACGCCATCTACGCCCGCGTCGGCAGCCGCTTGTGCAAACGCTTGATAACCCATTTTATGTACTGGGTTCAAATAGCCCATCAAGACAACCGGCGTTTTATCATTGGTTTGGCGGAACAAGCGTACTGTTTCCAATACGTCGTGCAAAGAAACATGATTTGTCAACGCCCTTTCGGCCGCACGCTGAATGGTCGGACCATCCGCCATCGGGTCAGAAAACGGCACACCCAGTTCCAAAATATCGGCACCGTTAGCCACCAGGCTGTGCATCAATGCCAGGGTCGTCTCAAGGTTGGGATCACCCACCGTAATATAAGGAATCAGTGCTTTTGCGCCATTGAGCACTGAGAAAGTTTGTTGGATTCTGCTCATTTTCTGCTATCCATTTCATCGATTTGAATGTTGTCCGACAGCCTAATCTATTCTGCCGTTACATTTATTGTAAAAAACTTAGTCTGCCGCAAAAACAAATGGCCACTTTTCCCAATCGGCAAACAAGAGGCTAAGTATAACATTTACGGCTATTTCATAGAATCATTTGCAATCAAGATTCTGATATTTTGAAAGCAATATAAAACAATAAAGGCCGTCTGAAAACAATTCAAACAGCCTTTACAATAATCAATCATGCAAATCTTTGTATGCCTTCGCACTTTTGATCACAATTTCCTTATCGATTACGGCTCGACATGGTGGTTTTGTTGTTCAGAACCCAGATGACGCTCCAAATCAGACAAAATCTGCACCAGACCATGACGGACTTCTTCCGCATTGGCGGCAGGGTTGCCGTTTGCATCCAAAGCGCCACGGCTGAACGTATCGATATACGGTTCAAACGTATCTTTCAGTTTCAACAACTTAACGACATCTGAGCGCGTATATCGATCGCCACCGTATCCAATCACAACATTATTTTCATGTTGCCATTGGGCAAACTGAGCCGGACTGATTTGCACCAATTGGCACATCTCATCCAACGTAAAATAACGCTTGGCAGGAATAACCGGGTTATTGTTGTTTGTCATAGTAATGCTCCACCATGCCTTTAAGTTTTTGGCTGGCATGGAAAGTTACCACACGGCGTGCGGTAATCGGCACTTCTTCGCCGGTTTTAGGGTTACGGCCCGGGCGTTGAGGTTTGTCGCGCAATTGGAAATTGCCGAAACCGGAAATTTTAATTTCTTCGCCACGCGCCAAAGTGCTGCGGATTTCTTCAAAAAAGAGCTCGACGATTTCTTTGGCATCATTTTTGGTGACGTTGCTGACTTTGTCGACCAAAATATCGGCCAATTCTGCTTTAGTTAGTGTCATGTGTTTACCTTCATTCAAACTGGTGCAATTATTACCAAAATTCTTTTAAAAATCAAGTCCTCACCAAAAAATCAAATATGATTGGCAATTTTTGGCGACAACTTTTATCTTGTTTTAAGCGCGAAGTTGCGCGTCTTTTTCGGCTGCAGCTTTAATCATTTTCGCAACCAAAGGTTCGATGACTTCATCTGTCAGCGTATTTTCCATATCCTGCAAAATGATTTTGACGGCAACGCTCTTCATGCCTTCAGGCACGCCCGTACCGCGGTAAACGTCAAACACGCTGATTTCTTGAACCAGTTTGTTCGCCGCCGCTTTCAGGGCATTTAACAAATCATCATGCGTTACAGCCTCAGGCATTACAAATGCCAAATCTCGGCGTGCAGGCTGGAATTTGGATACGGTCTGATAACGGGTTTTCTCACGGCCCAATACCGCATCCATATCGATTTCAAACACCAGCGGCGCTTGTGGCAAATCATATTTTTGCAGCCATTTCGGATGCAACTCGCCGACAAAACCAACTACTTTGCCGTCTGAAACGATATTGGCGGCACGTCCTGGGTGCAATGCCGGATGTTCTGTCTTCACAAAGGATACTTCTTTGTTTTTCAAAAGGCTCTCAACATCGGCTTTCATATCGTAGAAATCTACGTTGCGTGTTTTCTCGCCCCATTGCTCGGGCAACACGGAGCCATACCACAAACCGCCGATACGTTCGTTTTGAACAAATTGATCAGCCGAATCTTTGCGGAACACGCGGGCAATTTCAAATACGCGTACACGGTTTTGCTTACGGTTCAAATTGTTTTGCAAAACTTCCACCAAACCGCCGATCAGCGTAGAACGCATGACGGCATACTGCGCCGCCAACGGATTTTGCAGGCGGATAGGATGGGTATTGGCAGCAAAGTCTTGCTCCCATTGCTCATCCACAAACGCATAGCTGACCACTTCGCGGTAACCGCGAGCCGCCATTTCGTTATAAACCGCAAAACGCGGGCGTTTGGTTTCAGGCAAAGCCAACATTTTCAGACGGCCTGAAGTATAGTCGTCAGGAATATTTTCATAACCGTAAACACGACCGATTTCTTCAATCAAATCGGCTTCAATTTCAATATCGAAACGGAAGCTAGGAGAAGTGACACGGAAGCCTTCTGCAGTTTTCTCAGGCTGCAAACCCAAGTGTTGCAAGATAATTTCGACTTGCTCGGCAGGGATTTCAACGCCCAATACCGTTTTCAGACGGCCTAAACGCAATTCAACCTGTTTAGCCTCAGGCAATTTGCCTTGTGCCTCAACCATTTCACCGGCCGCGCCACCGCAAATCTGCAACACCAATTCGGTAGCGCGCTCAATGGCATCAGCTTGCAAGCGGTAATCCACGCCACGCTCAAAGCGGAAAGAAGAATCCGAACCAAAACCGTATTGACGGGATTTGCCGGCAATAATCTCCGGGGCAAACCAAGCCGCTTCCAATACAATATTTTGCGTCTCATCAGAAACCGCACTTGCCTCGCCGCCCATCAAACCAGCCAAGCTCAACACACCTTTTTCATCAGCAACCACCAATGTATTGTCAGCCAAAGTAACGGTCTTCTCATTCAGACACGCCAACGTCTCGCCATTTTGAGCACGGCGGACAATCAAACTGCCCGACAGCTTGTCAGCATCGAAAACATGCATAGGCTGACCGATTTCCAGCATGACATAGTTGCCGATGTCCACCAATGCGGAAATGCTGCGGATACCGCTGCGTTCCAAACGTTGTTTCATCCAATCTGGAGTAGGCGCTTTCGCGTTGACATTTTCAATAACGCGGCTGATAAAACGGCCGCAGTCGGCCGGTGCATCAATACGGACAGCCTGTTTTTTCTCGCTGCTGATAGAGGCCGTCTGAATTTCAACAGGCGTAAACGCACATTGGGTCAACGCAGAAACTTCACGCGCAATGCCCTTAACGCTCAAGCAGTCAGCGCGGTTGGGCGTAATTTTCAACGTAAACAGCGTATCGTCCAAATCTAAGTATTCGCGGATATTGGTACCGACAGGCGCATCTTCAGGCAGAATATGCAGACCGTCTACACCATCATCAGGCAAACCCAATTCATTGGTCGAGCACAGCATACCGTTTGATGGTACACCGCGCATTTTAGTCGGCTTAATTTTGAAATTACCCGGCAAAACGGCACCCGGCAGCGAACACGGTACTTTAATGCCTGGCTTAACATTCGGCGCACCACAAACAATCTGAACCAACTCGCCCGTACCGGCATCAACTTGGGTAACGTTCAAACGGTCTGCATCAGGATGCTTTTCAACAGATTTTACTTCGGCAACAACCACGCCACTGAAAGCAGGGGCAGCAGTATCGATTTCTTCCACTTCCAAACCAGCCATGGTCAAAAGATGTTCCAGTTTATCGGCAGAAAGATCAGGATTGGCTTGGGTTCTCAGCCATGAATAAGGAAATTGCATATTATTTTCTCTACTATCAAGCCGTCTGAAACAAATTTTTATCAGACGAAATCAGTAATATCTATTCACTTTTTCAGACGGCCTATCAAAAGACCATCTGAAATTTATTTAAACTGCTTCAAGAAGTTCAAATCGTTATCGAAGAACAAGCGCAGGTCATTGACGTTGTAGCGCAACATGGCAAAGCGGTCGAGACCGATACCGAAAGCGAAACCGGTATATTTTTCAGGGTCGATATTGACGTTTTTCAATACGTTAGGATGTACCATACCACAACCGCCTACTTCCAACCATTTGCCGTTTTCGCCCATGATGTCGATTTCGGCAGAAGGCTCGGTAAATGGGAAGAAAGACGGACGGAAACGCACTTGCAGGTCATCGCGTTCAAAGAAGCGACGGATAAAGTCAGTAAACACTGCTTTCAAATCGGCAAAAGTGACACCCTCTTCCACCCACAAACCTTCGGCCTGATGGAACATAGGCGAGTGAGTGGCATCACTGTCCACACGGTAAACGCGGCCGGGAGCAATAATGCGGATAGGCGGCTCTTTTTTGTCGAGCATATAGCGGATTTGAATAGGCGAAGTGTGTGTACGCAAAACGTCGCCGTTTTCAACATAGAAGGTATCTTGCATCGCACGCGCGGGGTGATTTGCAGGAATATTCAAGGCTTGGAAATTATGGAAATCATCTTCGATTTCAGGGCCGTCTGCCACTTCGAAACCCATACCGTGAAACAGCTCGACCACTCGTTGCAAAGTTAAAGTAACAGGATGCAAACCGCCATACTCTTGTGCACGGCCCGGCAAAGTAATATCCAAGGCTTCTGCAGCCAATTGGGCTTGCAACTTGGCTTCATTCAGGGCATCGCGTTTGGCATTAAAGGCCGTCTGAAACTGATTTTTGCATTCGTTGATGTGCGCGCCTATGGTTTTACGCTCTTCAGGAGACATTTGACCCAAAGTTTTCAAAAGTCCGGTCAATTCGCCGGTTTTACCAAGATAGCGTGCTTTAATTTGTTCTAAAGCATTGAAGTCTTGCGCGGCTTCAATAGCGGCAATACCTTCTGCAACGATACGGTTTACATTTTCCATGGTGGTTTATCGTCTGTTTGTTGATGGCAGGCCGTCTGAAACAACAAAGCCGTCTGTTGGGTTTGATTTCAAACCTGTTCAGACGGCCTTTTGTATTAGTGCGGCCAATCCGTTTGATAAGAGGGGCCTATTTTATCGCAAATCAGTATAAAAAAATAGAGTTTAAAGAAAGAAAATCAACTACATAGAGTTTCTTTTAGAAAAGAAAAAAGGAAGCATAAGCTTCCTTTTTAAATAATCTTATCGAATTAAGCAGCCAAAGCAGCTTTAGCTTTTTCAACCAATTGTGCAAATGCAGCTTTGTCGAATACAGCCAAATCAGCCAATACTTTGCGGTCGATTTCGATAGCAGCGCGTTTCAGGCCGTTCATGAATTTGCTGTAAGACAGACCATTTTCACGAGCACCTGCGTTGATACGAACAATCCACAGTTGACGGAATTGACGTTTGCGTTGGCGACGGTCACGGTATGCATATTGACCGGCTTTCATTACCGCTTGTTTGGCAACACGGTAAACGTTTTTACGACGACCGCGATAGCCTTTGGCTAACGCGAAGACTTTTTGGTGACGAGCACGAGCGGTAACACCGCGTTTTACGCGTGGCATATTCTAAACTCCTTAAGCGTAGGGCAACATTTTAGCAACAGAAGCCAAATCGCGTGAATCCACCATAGCGGTGCCGCGCAATTGACGTTTAGTTTTAGTGGTTTTTTTAGTCAGGATGTGACTTTTGAACGCATGACCGCGTTTTACACCACCGTTACCCAGTACTTTAAAGCGTTTTTTCGCGCTAGACTTGGTTTTCATTTTAGGCATTGGAAAACTCCATTCGTTATTAGATAAGGTATAAGGGGGTTTTGAAATAAATTTCAAACGCTTGAAACCCAAAATACCACGGTTTTTGCCGCTAATTAAACCTTATTTCGAGCGGCAATCGAAATAAGCCTTGGATTATAGCTTTATTTTTTCTTAGGCGCAATCATCATCACCATTTGGCGGCCTTCCATTTTAGGGAAGGACTCGATTTGCGCTACTTCCGCCAAATCTTCTTTTACGCGCTCAAGCAGTTGTGCACCCAATTGTTGGTGGGCCATTTCACGACCGCGGAAACGCAATGTTACTTTGACTTTGTCACCATCGGCAAGGAAACGGTTGATGTTGCGCATCTTGATTTGATAGTCGCCTTCATCTGTACCCGGACGGAATTTAATTTCCTTGATTTGTACCTGCTTTTGGTTTTTCTTGGCTTCGTCGCGCTTCTTGGCTTGTTGGTATTTATATTTACCGTAATCCATCAGTTTGCATACAGGTGGTTTGGCAGTCGGGGAAATTTCTACCAAATCGACATCTTGCTCTTCGGCCATAGCCAGAGCTTCACGAACTGAAACGACACCAAGCTGATCGCCTGACTCACTGATTAATCGCACTTCTTTGGCGGTAATTTCACCATTGATTCGTGCTTCGCGTTCTTGAGCGATGATGAATACTCCTATAAAAATTAATGATTGACGAGGGCGTCGGTGATTTCTTGCTGCAATTGTGCAATGAAATCATCGACATTCAAAGAACCCAAGTCTTCTGCTTTGCGGCGTACCGCAACTTTGTTTTCTTGTTTCTCTTTATCGCCGACAACGATTTGATAAGGGAAACGGTATTGGCTGTTGTCGCGGATTTTGTAACCGATTTTTTCGTTACGCAAATCCAATTCAACACGGAAGCCTGCTGCCTGCAACTTGGCAGCTACTTCGCGACAATAATCTGCTTGGTTTTCAGTGATATTCATAATCACCATTTGAACCGGCGCAAGCCACAATGGGAATGAGCCTGCATGGTTTTCGATCAGAATACCGATGAAGCGCTCCAGAGAACCCAAAATAGCACGATGCAACATTACAGGACGCGCACGGTCGTTGTTTTCAGTTACATATTCGGCATTCAAACGCTCCGGCAATACGAAGTCCAACTGCAGGGTACCGCACTGCCAAGAACGACCCAAAGCATCTTTGACATGGTACTCAATCTTAGGACCATAGAATGCGCCTTCGCCAGGCAATTCTTCCCACTCTACGCCGCAAGCGGTCAACGCATCACGCAGGCCTTGTTCGGCTTTATCCCAGACTTCGTCAGAACCTGCACGTTGTTCAGGGCGGAGGGACAACTTCACGGCAACATCATGGAAGCCGAATTGTTTGTAAATGCGAACCAGCAACTCATTGAATGCGCGTGCTTCATCAACGATTTGGTCTTCGGTACAGAAGATATGCGCATCATCCTGCACAAAACCGCGAACACGCATCAGACCATGCAACGCACCGCTTGGTTCATTGCGGTGGCAAGAACCGAACTCAGCCAAACGCATCGGTAAATCGCGATATGAACGCAAGCCGTTATTGAAAATTTGCACATGACCCGGACAGTTCATCGGTTTAACCGCGTATTCGCGTTTTTCTGAACTGGTCACAAACATATTGTCTTTATAGTTTTCCCAGTGGCCGGATTTTTCCCAGAAGGTTTTATCCATAATCTGAGGTGTTTTCACCTCTTTATAGCCAGCAGCATTCAGCTCTTTGCGCATATGCTGCTCAATCACTTGCCACAAAGCCCAGCCTTTAGGATGCCAGAACACCATACCCGGCGCTTCATCTTGCAGGTGGAACAAATCCAATTGTTTACCCAGCTTACGGTGGTCGCGTTTTTCCGCTTCCTCGATGCGTTGGATATAGGCTTTTAATTCGTCTTTACTTGCCCAAGCTGTACCGTAAATACGTTGCAGCATTTCATTGTTGCTGTCGCCGCGCCAGTATGCGCCTGCCAGTTTGGTCAGCTTGAAGTTTTTCAAGAAACGGGTATTGGGAACGTGAGGACCGCGGCACATATCGACGTATTCTTGATGATGATACATACCCATTGCTTCCACTTCAGGCATGTCTTCAATCAGACGCAATTTGTACTCTTCGCCACGATCTTGGAAAATTTTGATGGTTTCTGCACGCGGCGTCATCACTTTAATAACGTCGTAGTCTTGTGCAATCAATTCTTTCATGCGCGCTTCGATGGCGGCTACATCATCAGGCGTAAATGGTTTTTCAGTTGCAATATCGTAATAGAACCCATCTTCAATCACCGGGCCGATAACCATTTTGGCATCAGGATAGAGCTGCTTGACCGCATGACCGACCAAGTGCGCGCAGGAGTGGCGGATAATTTCCACGCCTTCTTTGTCTTTAGGCGTAATGATTTGAACGTGGGCATCTTCAGTAATCGGATCGCAAGCATCCACCAATTTACCGTTAACCTTGCCTGCTACCGTTGCCTTTGCCAAACCTGCACCGATAGACGCTGCAATTTGCGCCACGGTAACGGGTGATTCATATTGGCGGACCGAACCGTCCGGCAAGGTAATGTTCAACATCAGAAAGCTCCAAAACATTAAAAAATAACGGCATAAAGCCGTTATGGAAATTTGGTAGGCACAATTGGACTCGAACCAACGACCCCCACCATGTCAAGGTGGTGCTCTAACCAACTGAGCTATGTGCCTTCATCTAAGTCACTTATTGTAACGAAGCGTGTTCCCTTTTGCAAGCATCTGTAAATACTTTTCAGACGGCCTGGATATTTTTGTTTGATTTATGCCTCATTTTTATTTCTTCTATTATTCAGGCCGTCTGAAGCATTGTTTTGACAAAGATAAAATCCAGCCGTCAACCAACGAAAAATCCTTTATAATCTGCCCTTTCATTTCGCACACACGCGAACGTCCAATCTCTTATTATTATGCTCAAATTTACCTTACACAAAAAAGACGGTCATGCCCGACGCGGTACTTTGGAACTGAACCACGGCAAAATCGAAACGCCGGTATTTATGCCGGTCGGCACTTACGGTTCGGTCAAAGCGATGAACCCGCAAAACCTGCATGACATCAAAGCGCAAATCATCTTAGGCAACACTTACCATCTGTGGCTGCGTCCAGGTTTGGAAGTCATCGAACAATTCGGCGGCCTGCACGAATTCATTGGCTGGGACAAGCCGATTTTGACCGACTCGGGCGGCTTCCAAGTGTTTTCGTTGTCCGACATGCGCAAGCTGACCGAAGAAGGCTGTACATTCCAAAGCCCGATCAACGGCGACAAACTGTTCCTCTCACCAGAAGTGTCGATGAAAATCCAAACTGTGTTGAATTCCGACATCGTGATGCAGTTGGACGAATGCACCCCGGGCGAAGCAACGCACAGCCAAGCGCAAAAATCGCTGCAAATGAGCCTGCGCTGGGCGGAGCGAAGCAAAAAGGCTTTTGAAGACCTGAAAAATCCGAATGCGTTGTTTGGCATTGTACAAGGCGCGATGTATGAAGATTTGCGCGAAGAATCGCTGAAAGGTTTGGAAGAGCTCGACTTCCCCGGCTTGGCCATCGGCGGCTTGTCCGTTGGCGAACCTAAGCCCGAAATGTACCGCATGTTGCGCGCCGTCGGCCCTATCCTGCCGGAACACAAACCACACTATTTAATGGGCGTCGGCACGCCTGAAGACTTGGTGTACGGCGTGGCACACGGCGTGGATATGTTCGACTGCGTCATGCCCACCCGCAATGCGCGTAACGGCTGGCTGTTTACCCGTTTTGGCGATTTGAAAATCAAAAACGCCAAACACAAACTCGACAAGCGTCCGATTGATGAAAGCTGCACCTGCTACGCCTGTCAGAATTTCAGCCGCTCCTACTTGCACCACCTGCACCGAGTCGGCGAAATCTTGGGCGCACAGCTCAACACCATCCACAATCTGCACTTCTACCAAGTCATCATGGCAGAAATGCGCGAAGCCATCGAACAAGGCAAATTTGCCGATTGGCAGGCGCAATTCCATGAAAACCGCGCCCGTGGTGTGGATTAATCCTTTTAAAGGCCGTCTGAAACCAGGTTTTGATTCAAACTACTTTTCAGACGGCCTCAATATTCTTCATTAATAAAGCACAACCATGTCCCGTTTCCATACCGAACCGGCCCTAGCCTACACCGCACAAAACCGTACCGCCGTCCTGCTGCTCAACCTCGGCACGCCTGACGCGCCCACTGCTGCCGCAGTCAAGCCCTACTTGAAAGAATTTCTGTCCGATCAACGCGTTGTCGAATTGCCCAAGCTCTTATGGCAACCGATATTGCGCGGCTTGGTATTAACTTTTCGCCCGAAAAAAAGCGCGCATGCCTATGAAAAAGTTTGGTTTAAAGAAGGTTCGCCGCTTGAGGTTTACACACACCGCCAAGCAGAAGCCCTGGCCAAACATTTGCCCGATGTCATCGTCCGTCATGCCATGACTTACGGCAACCCGAGCGTTGCCGACGTTTTGGCGGAACTCAAAGCCCAAGGCGTGGGCAAATTGCTGGTCATCCCGCTTTATCCGCAATATGCCGGCTCTTCCACCGGCGCGGCTTTGGACAAAGTATTCCAAGAATTATTGCTGCAACGCAACCAAATGAGCGTCCGCACTGTTTCCCGTTATTACGACGATGCCGCTTATATTCAAGCCATGAAGCAGCACATCGAAGCCTATTGGGCCCAAAACGGACGCGGCGAAAAACTGATGTTGAGCTTCCACGGCATTCCGCAAAAGCATCATGACGACGGCGACCCCTATCCTGACGAGTGCCACCATACCGCCAAACTGCTCGCGCAGGCATTGGGCTTGTCCGAACAAGAATACATCGTTTCTTTCCAAAGCCAGTTTGGCAAATCCCAATGGGTCAAGCCCAGCACGCAAGCCTTGTTTGATGAGCTTCCGAAACAAGGCACGACCAAACTCGACGTCTTCTGCCCCGGTTTCATGGCCGACTGCCTCGAAACCATGGAAGAAATCGCCATTATGGGACGCGAACAATTCCACGCCGCCGGCGGCAAAGAATACCGTTACATCCCCTGCCTCAACGATTCCGCCGACTGGATTGCCGCACTTGCCCAATTAAGCCGGGCCAATCTGCAAGGCTGGATTTGACCTAAACCAAAGGCCGTCTGAAAAATCCACTTTCAGACGGCCTTTAGCGTTATCATCAAGTTATTCAAACGCAAACCAAGCGTGTAGCCATCAAAAACACGACTCAAAAAGGAACACATCATGACTGCACTCCGCCCCATCCTGCTCCTCCTGACCGCACTCAGCCTCCCAACCGCTTTTGCCGCTGATGCCACGCTGATGAGCAAAGGACAAAAGATTTACGAAACCAACTGCGCTGCCTGCCACGGCAAAAAGGGCGAAGGCCGTGGCGCCATGTTCCCGCCACTGTTCCAGTCCGACTATATCAACAAAAAACCTCAAGTCCTGTTGCAAAGCATGACCAAGGGCATCAACGGCCCGATTAAAGTGAACGGCAAACCCTACAACGGCTTCATGCCTTCTACCGCCATCAATGATGCCGATGTTGCCGCCGTTGCCACTTACATCATGAACGCCTTTAATAATGGCGGCGGTACGATTACTGAAGCAGATGTCAAAAAATCTCACGGGAAAAAATAAAACGTCTCTCCCCTAAAGGCCGTCTGAACATTTCAGACGGCCTTTTCTGTACGACACATTTTGTTTCTATGTATATCGTTACGCAATATCAACAAACATACGCAAAAAACCGTCAAACCAAAAAAAGCATATGCGTTTTGTGTTAAAGTAAACATTATTTATCGGCTGTTTTGCGTCCAGGCCGTCTGAAAGGTTTTATCTTATGAACTTTTTCCGCAAGACTGTTTTATTTTTAGTCGTCCTCTCCATATTTGCCGCCTGCGGCTCCTTTATTTCCCAATACGTTTTGGGCATGAACCCGTGCGTATTGTGCATCCTGCAACGCTTGTGCGTATTGGGTGTCGGGCTGTTGGCCATTGTTACAGCGTTCAGCTCGCAATCTTCCAAATTTGCCCGTTCGCTCTCTGCATTGTTGATTGCCGCTCCGGCCGTCTACGGCGCCGGTGTCGCCGCCTATCAAATTTGGTTGCAAAGCCTGCCGCCCGGCACCGCCCCTTCTTGCGGCGCACCTTGGACCTTCCGCCTGCGCGACTGGCCTTTGTTCGATTGGTTTGAACCCATCGTCCGCGGCTTTGGCAACTGCGCCGAGCCGGACTATCTATTCGGCGTCGCCCTGCCGGTGTGGAGTATTTTGTATTTCAGCTTCGTGGTATTGCTGCTGCTTTGGGCTTGGTTGAAAACCAGAAAAATCTGATTGGTTTCAATATAAAAAGGCCGTCTGAAATTTCAGACGGCCTTTTGTTCTTTAAACCATTTAGTCCAGATTCAACACGGCAGAAGTGTAAACGTCTTGTACGTCGTCCAAATCTTCCAATGCGTCAATCAGTTTTTGCATCTTAACCGCATCTTCGCCGCTCAGCTCGGTTTCGTTTTGGGCGCGCATGGTAACGTCACCGTCAACAGATTTGTAGCCTGCGGCTTCCAATGCCGCTTTCACGCCTGCCCAGTCGTTCGGCGCGGTAATCACTTCGATGGAACCGTCGTCGTTGGTGATGACGTCTTCCGCACCGGCTTCCAAAGCCGCTTCCATCAGCGCATCTTCGTCAACACCTGGTTCAAACACCAAATAGCCTTGATGAACGAAGTTGAACGCTACGCAGCCGTCGGTACCCAAGTTACCGCCGTTTTTAGTGAACGCATGGCGCACATCGGCAACGGTACGGGTTTTGTTGTCGGTCAGACAGTCCACCATCAAAGCTGCGCCGCCAATACCGTAGCCTTCGTAACGCAACTCGATGTATTCCACGCCTTCCAGATTGCCCGTACCTTTATCGATGGCACGTTGCACGTTGTCTTTAGGCATATTGTTTTCAGCAGCTTTTTCCAAAGCCAGGCGCAGGCGCGGGTTTGCGCCGGGGTCGCCGCCGCCCATGCGGGCAGCAACGGTAATTTCTTTAATCAGACGGGTAAAGATTTTGCCGCGTTTGGCATCTTGTCGGGCTTTTTTGTGTTGGATATTTGCCCACTTACTATGGCCTGCCATATTGATTCCTTTCATTTTTTCACGCGTTGAGGCGGAATTTGCTTCATTTATAAGGCGTGCATTTTATCATAAGTTGTCTTTACCCAAAATATTCAGACGGCCCAAACATTTGCAAAAACAGGCCGTCTGAAAACAAAAAAACCTTTTTTAAATAAAGAAGCACATTTGCGGCAACCCTTTGTCAGTTTTCGTTTTAATTCACGAAGGTTTACGGTATGATGACAAAATCGGTCAAAATTGTTAACAACTTAACCGGTATCAAATGGCAAAACGGCCTGCTCGCCGATATTGCCAAACGCGAAAAATGAGTGGGAGTAGTTACCCGTATCATTTTATTTTTATTGTTTTTATTAAAGGTTTTATTATGGAAGAAATATTGTCTGCTCTGGTGGGTGCAGTCAATCAGGTTCTTTGGGACTACCTGCTGATTTATGCCTTAATCGGTATCGGCCTATTCTTTACCCTGTACTTGGGCGCACCGCAAGTGACCAAATTGGGGACGGGTTTCAAATCCGTTTTCGGCGGCTTGTTCAGCAAAAAAGACAAAGACCACGAAGGCAAATCCCTGTCTCAATTTCAAGCGCTTGCCGTGGCGATTTCCGCGCAAATCGGTACCGGTAACGTTGCCGGTGTCGCCACTGCAATTACTGCCGGCGGCCCGGGTGCCATTTTTTGGATGTGGCTGTCTGCCATTTTGGGCATGTCTACCATTTTTGCAGAAGCCGTTTTGGCGCAAAAATACCGCGTGGTCAGCCACGGCAAATACATTGGCGGCCCTGCGTTTTACATCACGCACGGCCTGACCCCGAAAATCGGCCGTGGCGCGGCGCGTTTCCTGTCCGGCTTTTTCTCCATCGCCTTGATTATCGCTCTGGGTTTCATCGGTAACGCGACCCAATCCAACTCTATCGCCTCTGCCATGAATTTGGCTTTCGATATTCCCCCGATGGCTGTCGGCATTGCTTTGGCGGTATTCGCCGGTCTGATCATCATCGGCGGCATCAACCGCATTGCCGGTATCGCGCAATTTGTCGTGCCGTTTATGGCGGTGATTTACATCTTGTGTGCGGTGATTATTTTGTTCAAATTCTCCGACCACATCATCCCGATGTTCCACAATATCTTTGTCGCCGCTTTCAATCCTGAAGCGGTATTGGGCGGTGCGGCCGGTATCGGTATGCGCGAGGCAGTCCGCTTCGGTGTGGCGCGCGGCCTGTTTTCCAATGAAGCCGGTATGGGTTCAACCCCGCACGCTCATGCGACCGCCAACGTCAAACACCCTGTGCAACAAGGTATGGCCGCGTTTATCGGTATCTTTATCGATACGCTGATGGTCTGCACGGCAACCGCGCTGATTATCCTGCTGACCGATGCCAACCTGTCCGGCGAAACCGGCGCGGCAGTTACCCAACTGGCGTTTAACAAAGCCTTCCCGGGTTTCGGTTCGCAACTGCTTGCCGTCTGCCTGACCTTCTTCGCCTTTACCACCATCATCGGCTGGTACTACTTCGGCGAATCCAATATCCGCTTCCTGTTCCGTGGCAAACACTTGGGCATCTACCGCGCACTGGTTTTGGTGGCCATCGTATTGGGTACATTGGGCAAAGTGGATTTGGTTTGGAGTATGTCCGATATGTTCAACGGCTTTATGGTCTTGCCGAACTTAATCGCCCTCTTCCTGCTGCGTAAGGAAATCCGTGCGGTTTACGACGATTATCTGGCGCAAACCAAAGCCGGAAAAGAGCTGACCTATCACTATGAATTCCACGAATTCCACGACAAAAACCCAGGTTAACGACAAACAAAAACCTCTCAGTCAAACTGAGAGGTTTTTTATTTCAGGCCGTCTGAAACTACAACACATAAAAATAAATACTGATAAATTGCGTCAAACTGCCTGCCAAGACAAATAAGTGCCAAATACCGTGGCCGTGGCGGATTTTCGTATCGTTGATAAACCAATAAATCCCCGCGCTATACAATCCACCGGCCGAAAGCGACTGTATCAGCGGCCATACCGCCACCACAATCAACCAGCCCATCAACACATAAATCACCATCGACAGCAGCCGCTTCTCGCTTTTGCGCCCAATCGTCAGCTCCTGCACAATGCCCAGCAAAGCCAGCCCCCATGACACACCGAAAAGCGACCAGCCCCAGCCGCCGTGAAGGGTAATCAGCGTAAACGGCGTATAGCTGCCTGCAATCAAAAGATAAATCATGCAATGATCGACCTTTTGCAAAATCGCCTTGGCCTTCGGCTGCGGAATGCTGTGGTATAAGGTTGAGCCCAAATACAGAAGCAGCAGGCAAACTCCATAAGTCAGTGCACCGGCAATCCGATAGCCGTCCGCCGATTCCACCGCTTTCACCAGCATCAGCACCAACGCCGCCACTGCCAATAAGAAACCGGCCAAATGGCTGTACGCATTAAATCTCTCGCCGTGATACATAAACCATTCTCATTTATAAAAAACCAAAGTGTACGCCAAGACAGGCGCTTCGTCAGAGAAATCGGGTTAAAAATAAGTTAAAGCGCAAAGGCCGTCTGAAAAACACGGCCTTGCAATATAACAAAAACATCTTTGCAACAAACAAACCATTCTTTCCCTTTTTCAGACGGCCTCACTAAAGTATCGACTGTCGCCAAGGTTGCAAAGAGAGAAAAAATGTCCATCCAAAACCACCACCTCGACTGGCTCGAAGCCGAGTCTATCTACATCATCCGCGAAGTGATTGCCAATGCCCAAAACCCGGCTCTGCTGTTTTCCGGCGGCAAAGACTCCGTCGTATTGCTGGCGCTGGCCGTCAAAGCCTTCCAAATCGAAGGCCGTCCGCTGAAGCTGCCGTTCAAACTCCTGCACGTCGATACCGGCCACAACTACCCCGAAGTCATTCAGTTCCGCGACGATACGGTCGCGCGTACCGGCGTACAACTTGTGGTCGGCAGCGTAGAAGAATCCATCCGAAAAGGCAGCGTCGTCTTGCGCCGCGAAACCGATTCACGCAACGCCGCCCAAGCCGTTACGCTGGTTGAAACCATCGAAGAACAAGGCTTTGATGCGCTGATGGGCGGCGCACGCCGTGATGAAGAAAAAGCGCGCGCCAAAGAACGCATCTTCTCTTTCCGCGACGAGTTCGGCCAATGGGACCCCAAAAACCAACGTCCTGAATTATGGTCGCTCTACAACACACGCCTGTTCCAAGGCGAAAACATGCGCGTGTTCCCGATTTCCAACTGGACGGAATTGGACATCTGGCAATACATCGCACGCGAAAAACTCGCCCTGCCGCCGATTTATTACACCCACAAACGAGAAGTTGTCGAACGAAACGGCCTGCTCGTTCCCGTTACCCCGTTGACCCCAAAACGTGAAGGCGAAGTTGCCCAAATCCGCGATGTCCGCTTCCGTACCGTTGGCGATATTTCCTGCACCTGCCCTGTTGCCAGTACCGCCGCCACGCCCGAAGACATCATTGCTGAAACCGCCGCCGCAACCATTTCCGAACGCAGCGCCACACGCATGGACGACCGCGTATCGGAAGCGGCAATGGAAGAGCGCAAAAAACAAGGCTATTTCTAAACCGTTTTTTCAGACGGCCCCTATATATTTCAAACCCGAACAACACGGCAAAGCCATCCGCCGCTGCCGTGTTGTTTGCTTTATTATTCTTGCAAATATCATTTAACAACAAAAGCTTAATCAATCATCCTTACAAAGCGACAAACAATAAAACATAAACAAACATGGTATAATAAACACTTACAGGCAGAGATTTAGACAAAAATCTCAGGCCGTCTGAAGGAGGAGAAACATGAATCAACGCGTTTATATCGTACATGGCTTTGAAGGCAATCCGCACGGCAACTGGTTTGACTGGCTTTGTGCCCAAGTCAAAAGCACCGGCGCACAAGCAATCTCCCTCGCCATGCCCAATCCCGACAAACCAAGCACGACCGCGTGGCAGTTCACCCTTGACCAGCACATCGGCAAGCCTGATGCCCATACCTTCCTAGTCGGCCACAGCCTCGGTTGCATTACTCTCCTTCACTTCCTCAGCCGCCAACAGCCGCAAAAAATCGGCGGCCTGCTGCTTGCCGCCGGTTTTGCCGATACACTGCCGCCCCTGCCTGCACTTGATGCCTACATTAAAGCAGCGTCTCCCAATTTCGACATCCTGTGCAAAATCGACATGCCCAAACACTGTCTGGTTTCCGACAATGACACCCATGTTCCGCCCGAATTGACTTTGGACATGGCGGCCAAACTCAAAAGCCCTGTTACCCATATTCCCGAAGGCGGCCATTTGATGGCTTCGGACGGCTTTACCCAACTGCCGCAGGCTTGGGAAGCACTGAAACCCATGTTGACCGAATAAACACACAATATAATCCTGTTTTCAGACGGCCTTGTCTGTCTTCCCTTCCTATAACAGGCCGTCTGAACGACAATAAAAAACAACCTGCCCTTTCAAGCAGGTTGTTTCTTTTTATGCCTCATTGGCGGCAAATTTAATATTGCACCGTCCATTCAATCTCGCCGCCAGCCCTCATCGGTACAAGCTCGCCATCGCCGTAAGGCACGCTGGCAGGAACGGTTTGCGTTTGTTTGACCAAGGTGATGGTATCGGAATTTTCAGGCAGACCGTAGAAACGCGGGCCGTTTTTAGAAGCAAAGGCTTCCAGTTTGTCCAACGCGCCTGCTTTCTCAAACACTTCGGCATAAAGCTCGATGGCGGTCATCGCGCTGAACATACCGGCGCAACCGCAAGCATTTTCTTTGGCAGTTTTGGCATGTGGTGCAGAGTCCGTGCCGAGGAAGAATTTATGCGCCTTATCGCCGGTAACGGCGGCAACCAATGCCTGACGGTGGGTTTCGCGTTTGAGTACGGGCAGGCAGAAATGATGAGGGCGCACGCCGCCGACCAAAAGGTCGTTGCGGTTGAGCAGCAAGTGTTGCGGCGTCACGGACGCAGCCACATTATCACCGGCTTCCAATACCAGTCGGGCGGCTTCGGCAGTGGTGATGTGTTCAAACACGACTTTAAGATTCGGCACTTGCGCCAAAACGGGCTTCATCACGCGCTCGATAAAGGCGGCTTCGCGGTCGAAAATATCGATTTCAGGGTCGGTAACTTCGCCGTGAACGAGGAACAAAATGCCCTGTTTCGCCATTTCTTCCAACACGGGGATGAGTTTGAACAAGTCGGTCACGCCGGAATCAGAGTTGGTGGTCGCGCCCGCAGGATAGAGTTTGAAAGCCACAATACCGGCAGCCTTGGCTTCGCGCACGAGTTCGGGAGTGGCGTTGTCGGTCAAGTAAAGTGTCATCAACGGCTGGAAGGTGCTGCCTTCAGGCAGGGCGGCCATAATGCGCGCTTTGTAGGCTTGGGCATCGGCAACGCTGACGACGGGCGGTTTGAGGTTGGGCATAATAACCGCGCGGCCCATTTGTCGGGCGGTGTACGAGGCAACGGCTTTGAGCGCGTCGCCGTCGCGCAGGTGTAAGTGCATATCGTCGGGGCGGATGATGGTCAGGGTTTGCATAGCTTACTTTCGAGTGGTTTGGTTTGATAATGTTTCAGACGGCCTTTATTCGGCGGTAACGGTTTCTATTAATTTGATATTCCAATCGTCAACCGGCCTAAGGCAAAACGGCGGCCTTATTGTCGTAAGAATGATGGGTCAAATAAAAAACAGCCTGTACCGGGAAATGCTCGGACGACGTTGTTTTGACGGTCAGCAAGGTTTCTTTCGGACTGCCGGACGCGCGCCATGCGTAGGAAATCTGACGCATAGGCAACGGGGCTTCCGCCAAATTATCGGCACGCAACTCAGCGTTCAAACCTTGCGGCGGATTTTCTGCCAAAGCCAAAAATTGTTTGAAAATCAGATGGTCGTTGGCTTTGGCCGTGCGCACGCTGCAACTGTCTTCGGTCAGGCTCAAATAATAATCTGCGCCGTTTACCGTTTTCTTCCAAATGCTTAATGCCTCCAAATCCATCATTCCGGCAGGCAAATCGGCAATCTCTTTTTTCGACAATAAAACCAGTTTGTTGGCATTGGCAAACTCGCCGACAAGGGCGGCATCGCCGTCTGCGGCCACGCAGCTTTGGCGGAATAAGTCGGTTACATTTTGAGCATAATCGGCAGCGCTCTGTGCCGAAACACTTTCATTGCCGCATGCACTCAGGCAGACGGCCAATACGACGGCAGACAACGCGACGGCTTTAGACATTTCAGACGGCCTTTATTTGTGTTTCAACACCAGCTTGAACACGCCGTCGGCCTCGCTCGATTCCAACAAAACATGTCCGGTCTGACGGCAAAACGCTTCAAAATCGCCGGGCGCACCGCCATCGGTGGCCAATACGGTCAGCACTTCGCCCTCCTGCATTTGCGCCAAAGCTTTTTTGGCACGCAAAATCGGCAACGGGCATTTCAAACCGATGACATCCAGAGTTTGTGTATTCATAAGGCTCCATAGGTGTATTGGGGTTAGGTTTTATTGCCGCGTTACCAACAGCGGCACAACTATTCAGCTATAACTAACGCAATGATAAATTTAACTTTTAACTATTTTAGGGAATTCAGCATTTTTAATGTAAAAGAAATTTTTTTGCGGTATTTTGTGAATTTTTAGAAATATATTTTTCAATCAATATGGATGTTTCTGCAAAATACTCAGTAGATGTTTCAAATTCTCTTGTTTGTTGCATCTTTGTGAAAGCAATGTAAAACATAAAAA
>ERZ1674165.32-NODE-32-length-27772-cov-3.826749_pt1 | contig 27772 bp, 27 predicted proteins | sample MGYA00581302_ERZ1674165 | MGnify/ENA primary metagenome ERZ1674165 (study PRJEB41354, sample SAMEA4873305) | human saliva metagenome | biome: human-associated habitat [ENVO:00009003]; feature: mouth environment [ENVO:08000002]; material: saliva material... | reverse complement strand
TTTTCTTCTACTTAAAAGTTAAACCTTAGTCCTGCAGAAACAGCCGGACGGAAACAATGCAGGTCAGAGCCAAAGAGGAAACGTCCCTGCGCCTTTACAAGAAAGAGAACCCTGTCTGTAAGGAATACCTCCACCGAACCATGCACGGCACCGCCATAGACAAAGCGGGAACGGTCGAGCAGCGTCGCCCCATCGGGCAGCAGCTTCTTGTCCTCGTTCAGCTGCTCATAGCCACCCAAAGCGGATATGCCGCCATAAAGAAACACATTCTTGCCATTGTCGGAGAGAACAGGGTGCATATAGCCCACCTGCAAGAGTGCATCCTTGAGTTTTACGTTATAACTTCTGTACGGCATATTCTGCTGTTCATACTCTGCCATAACAAAGGTATAGTTCTCACGCCCCAGATATCGGGTGAGTGATGCTCCCATACCGAAATTGTCAGCAGCAAGAAACTTTTCTCCCTTAATAAGTGGAACACTTCCCACGACCTCTACGCCCCTTTGCTTGGGAATAAGTCGCTGTGCCTGCGATGGCAAGCTAAAAACCATTGCCACCGTTGCACAAACCGATAAAATAATTTTCTTCTTCATAATGTCTACCATTTCAGTTTGAGGTTATCAATCTTCTTTGCCAGTTGCAGGTCTTCTGCCGTTACATAAAAAGTCAGTGTACGACCGCCATTTCTCTCATAGAGCGTCACTTCAAGCTGCTTGTCTTCTGCAAGAGAGAACTGTTCGAGCGCAAACACAGTGTGTTCACTGCTCATGCCACGCACCTGCATCACCTGATGATAGGCACGAAGTGGCTGCAACACCTGTTCCTGTATAGCAGTACGCTTCGCCATCTTCTTATCAACCACCTTGAATGTGATAAAATCCACTGAGTACGGCATATTCGTGCCGTTTTCCATACGAGTGTGGAAATACAGCAAGCCGTTATGGGCATACAAACCACGAAGCAGGAACTTCATACCAAACTGCTGAGTACCGATGTGCTTGATGCAGCGTCTGTCATTCTGATAGATAGTTTGCATCATCAGTTTGACCAATACAGGCGACTCGTTACCGAGTTCCTTGAAGTAAATATCAGAGCGATTGCTTGGCAGGCGTCCGTCCGTTGGTGATAAAAAGTCCTTCATCTCTATGCTAAGCTTCTCCGGCTCATCGGCATACTTTACGTTGAAAGCATAGAAAGAGCCGTCCTCACAGATGACACTCATATTGGTTTCCGTCTCAAAGTCCTTCACCGAAGCCTTTACACGTAGTACGTTCTCTGCATCCTCCGCCTTTCCCGCGATGATGTTCTGTGAACCTAAGTCTACATAACGAATAGCAGAAGGGAAGATAAGATGCACGGTCTTGTCAAAGGTAACGTCAAGACCATAAGGCAGTACGACACGCCCCGTTGGTATGGCACGGCTCATACCTTGAAACAGCTCTCCCGAAGTAAGTGGACGGTTTGGTGTCAGACCATCATTGTTTTCCTGTGCTGTGGCTGTTGCTCCCACCATGGCAAGCATAGCCATTGATAAAATAAATTTCTTCATTGTTCCTTTTGATTTGATGTTATTTTTTACTTATCATTTTCGATTGTTTTATTTGGACTGAACCAAGAAAAGGCGGTAGCCACCCTTGAGCGTTACCTTGATGGTGCGCAGTTTCTTCTGAAGCAGCTGACTTGCACCCTGCATCACCCCACGGGCAGCCTCGGAGATAATCTGGTCCTTGGCAGAGGAAGCGAAGGTAAAGGATGTTCCCATTGAACCGCCGATGTTCGCCCCGACTTCCTTAAGCGCATTGATGTCCTCCGAGCCTGGTATATACACTCCCTCCTGTCCGTCTGTGTCGTATGCCGAGAGTTTGACGGCTATGATATGCCCGTCTACCTCAATGCTTTTGATGAGTAGGTGCATACGGTTGCCTTCTATCTTGGCGACGGCTATCAGTCGGCTCTGCCGTGGAATGTGCAGCCCCTGTACCTTGGCAGTTTCCAGCAGACGGAGAACCACATTGTCACCCTCCTTAAGAACAGTAGTCCTGTCCACTACTACTTTCAGTGTATTGCGCAACAAAGATGGAGAACTACTGGTAAGCGAATGGAAACCCAAGTTGCGAGCCTTTTTGCCGTATTCCTCAATAAAGTACACATCGCTCATAGGCTGATCAAGTGAAGATACTAACTGCCTACGCTCTGGCAGAACTTCCATTGCAGGCTTTTCATTCTGCATGGTCTTGCCCTTAGCGGCTTCAGAGCCACCTCTCTTCATTGTCCTCCCTGCTGTCTTTGTTTGTTTTCCGTGGGCTTTTCCATCGTTGTCAGCAAGAGACTTTAGTCGAGTTCTATATTTTAATCAGAAATACATACATTTTAAATGTTTTTTGTATCTTTGTAGCGAATTTTAAATCTATCTATTATGTTTAGTAAAATTGATATTCAAAAATCGTTAGGAGAAGATATTATCTTCTTTCCATTCAAAGAAGAGAATATAAAAGAGAACTCTCTTAATCTGACAGTAAGTAAGTGGGCTTGGACATTGACAGAAGTGGATCAATCTGAACTTAAAAAAATTAGAAATGGTGGAGAGAAAAAGTATGGCGAGAAGAAATCTTGCTTAATCAACAAGGACGGAAAAGATTGCATCATTCTTTTTCCTTTCTCAACAACAATGGTGATAACAAACGAGTTTCTTGCAATAGGAAAATCAATTGGAGGAACAATCCATACACGAGTTGGCACAGCTGCTTTAGGAGTTGGGCATATTTCAACAATGTTAGGACCATCTTATATGGGTAGACTTTGTGTCCCCCTTCATAATCCAACCTGCAAACCAATATATTTACCTGTCGGAGACTCATTCCTTTCCATCATTTTTTATCGTTTAAATTCCAGTATCAAAGAAAGTAATCATACTTCTAAAGCGCATATAGATAAATTCTCAACGTGGGGGATAACACTTAATGAGAAAGAACGGCAAGAAATCTGTTTAGAAGACCTAAAAGATATGGAGAGTTGTGTAGCAGAGATGAAAAAATCACAGGATTTCATATCATATAAACAAGAACATTCCCGGAAGTATCGTTTTCAGCGTTCAATCACAAACTTCTACGAGCAAAATAAAATAATTATAGGTGTTATTTCTGTACTCTTAATAATTGTATTATTAATTTTAGGGGTACTATTTCCAAAACTCCCATATATAAAAGAAATGAGAGATATACTCATGGGATTAATTTAATCTTTGTAATCACTCGACTGTTTTCAAAAAATAGTCGAGTGTTTTTGAAAATTACTCGACTGTCTTCTTGCATTCTGATGATTGATTTTGTATCTTTGTAGTGCTATTAAAACCTGATACCGACAGAGGGCACGCGCTCCTAACCTCTGAAGGACTAACCTACGAGGAGCATCTAATATAAAACTATGTCAAACAGACCTTTAGCCTATGTGCTTTCAGAGCGCAAGGCAAATCTCGGAAAAATGGCAGGGAAGATTGTCATTCAGGCTCGTCCAACTGGACGTAAGCGAGTAGATCATCGTAGTTTCTGTGATGAAGTAGCACATGCGACTACATTCACAGGTGCAGAGGTGGAAGCCGTTCTGCGACTTGCTGCAGAAATTGCAAAGCGGCATGTTGAGAATGGCGATATCGTGGACTTCGGTGACATCGGCACACTGAGCCCATCATTCCAAAGTAAGTTGGTGGAGAAAGACAAGGAGAAATTTAATCCTAACGTACACATCACCAAGCCTATTGTTCATCTTGCCCCTTCAAAGAAGTATTTCACGCTTACAGGTGTGAGCTACGAGCGTGTTACCGTAACTGACAAGGCATCCAAGAAGCCAGCTAAAAAACATTCTCAATCGGAACCAGAGATTGCTATAGAGCCATAAGGGGACGAACGAATATGTATTTCTAATCTTTACATTGATGCGTGGTGACAATGTACCCTGCGCATCAATTTTTACAACTAAAAAGTAACTTAAAATTAAAAAGATGACGATAGATGATTTAAAAGAGATTATAAAGAAAAAGAAAAGTGCACCATTTCTTTTCTTGGGTTCGGGATTTACCAAACATTATTTGAATACACCTGATTGGGAAACATTATTGTCTCACTTTTCTTCACATCATATTAATGCATATTATACATCTCTCAACACAAAAGATTTGTCTAAAGTAGCTACAGAAATAGCGCAAGAATGTAATAAGAATTTCTGGGCTCTACCTGATGATGATGAATATAAGAAGTCTTTCCAAGACAAGGCTACAAATATAAGTAGCGTTTTGAAAGATAAAATAGCCAAATTCCTTGTTAAATACACTCTGGAAGATCCAGATGAAAAATATTCTGAAGAACTTGCTTTATTAAGCAAATTGAGTATTGATGGCGTGATTACAACTAACTGGGATGATTTTTGTGAACGTCAGTTTCCAAAATTTAATAGATACGTTGGACAAAAAGAGCTTTTATTTTCCAAATCTATTGTAAACATTGGCGAAATTTACAAGATACATGGTTGTATGCGTGAACCTGAAAGTTTGGTACTCACGCATGAAGATTATACCGATTTTAACAAGCGAAATGCATATCTTGCGGCAAAATTGATTACAATATTCATAGAGCATCCAATTGTCTTTATTGGGTACTCAATGAACGACAATAACATAAAAAGCATATTGACTTCTATAGTACAATGTCTTGACCAAGACAAGATAGGCTTGCTACAAAATAATCTTTTCTTTGTAGAATGGAACAGGGATACCAATGCCGAAATGGAGGTGGAAAGATTTGATATGTTGATGAGTGAGGGTGTTACGCTTCCTGTTATTCGTATTAAAACACATGAGTTCAAACCTGTATATGAATGCTTAGCCACATATGAACGCCAAATGTCTGCAGATATGCTAAGATTTTATAAACAGCAGTTTTATGAAATTATCTATTCAGAGAAACCTGAGAAGAAATTGTATGTCCTTCCCGACAAAGATATTGAAGCCAATAAGGACATTCAGTTTGTATGCGGATTCGGTACGATAGCAAAGTATCAATCTGCCGTTGGATATGTTGGTCTTACCGTTACAGATATTTTTAGGGATGTTATTGCCGAACAATCCAAATATGAAAGCGAAATAGTATTAACGAAAACACTACCTAAACTCCGAAAAGGAAATATTAAATATCTACCGATTTATCGTTATCTACAAACGTTAGGTATCAATAACAATGAGCAATATGAGAATAATTCACTTGGAATAAATTTTCAATTGCTAAAATTAGATGACTTCCGTACCTACAACTTCTTTTCAAATGAAGAAAAGAAATATGATATACATACAGCAATTGGTAGATTCCAAGATGTAAAGTGGAAAACTATGGCTTTAATTCCATATCTTTCTATTGATGAGGAAGACTTGGAAGTACTAAGGCAGTATCTTATAAGTTATTTCAATGATGTTTTAGTAGTCAATAACAAGACCATTGGAAGTAACACTAAGTCCTACTTTAAAAGACTTATTTGTTTTTATGATTGGAAAAAATTTGGTTGGTAAAAATGACTCAGATAGCTCATTTCTGGCATTATTCATAAATTTTGGGAGATTCTACTACACCTATGACAAGACAAGCTACTTGGCTGACTCCGCAGAGATAGAGCACGACAACGAGAATAAAGACTGCCAGCAGTCCTCCTGCAAATAGGAAGAGATACTGTGCCTTCAAGCCCTTGAACTCTACCGTCCGGCCTACACCCTTGTTGATTTCAAATGCTGCCATCGCCTTACAGGAAGAAGCTTCTCAAGATAGTGGCTGCCACGATGAGAAAGATACACGCACCGAACCAAGAGGCTGCGGTCTTGCTCGTATCAGGGTCACCACTTGAGAACTTGTTATACACTTTAATGCCTCCTATCAACCCCACTACTGCCCCCACGGCATAAATGAGTTTCGTGCCGGGATCGAAGTAGGAGGTTACCATTTTTGTAGCTTCATTGATACCAGCAATACCATTGCCTTGTGCGTATGCTCCTATGGCAGTAGCCATTAGGAGCAGCAATGCGATTTTCTTTTTGTTGTTCATTGTTCTTTTTATTTTAAGTTGTTAAATGAATTGTTTTCTTTTGGGTAGAGATGGTAAGGGGTGGCTCGGTTTTATCGTATGACTGATATTGGTTGATTGTTTTACTTTTGAGCCACCCCTCGAACACTGTACAATATGAACAAAAACAATAGTTTTACAGATAGTATGAAAGTGGACGCTCGTCATCTTCCGAAACATCGCTGTTGCTGCTTTCTACGTTTGAGCTCGTTTCAAAGTCAGAAGAAGAGTTTATATTATTTTCCTCCAATTCCGCTTCTTCCGCCTTGCGAATGGCAGCAAGTAGCTTTTGATGGTCTTTCTCCTGCTTAAGCGTTGCCTCTTTGATATAGTCCATGAGCTGTGTGCCCCGTATGCTTTGCAGCGTATCCTGCACTTCGGTTTCACTTTCCTCATCGAGTGCATCGTCATTCCTGTGCCAACCGTTTATACGGGACAAGTCCCTTGTAAGAATGGCGGACGGTGAGACTTTGGGCATCACTGCATCAGCGATTTGCAGTTCCTCACGAATTATAGTGTCTTCGTCAGGCTCGTCCATTGTGTAGTCAACCTGCATTTCATTGTCTTCTTCTGTACTTTCCGCTTCTTTTATTTCTTCGGACACAGATGAGTTTTTCCCTACAAAGGTATTAGGATTATCAGCTGGTTTTTCTTTTGATGAAGTATCGGGAACATCAGGGATTTTTTGAGAATTTGTCGTAATCTCTTTTGAGATTTCGTCATAGCGTTCCCTATATGACTTACTTTTACCAACAAGCACTTGCCGTGCCTGCTCAACCTGGTCTTGCGTAACAGAAGAAGTACTCTGCTTTTGTTTCTGCTCATTTTTCTTCTCGCACGCTTTCTCCAATCTGCGGCACGCTATGCGGAACTGCTGCCAAAGGAAGAGTATTCCAATGAACACCCATACTACTATCAAAAGCAGGAGAATGTTGAATAGTATTGTTTGCATAATGGTGATGGTTGTTTGTCATTTTTTCTATGTTCAAAAATCTATTGCTACCTTGCGGCGATGCTTTGCTGTGGCATTATTGAGTAGTTCCTTATGTTCTTTAAGGTGTTCACGGAGAATATTGTCAATATAACAAGCCATTGATATCCGCTCACCTAAGTCCTGTAAAATGTTTCTTAGCACTTGGAGTGTATCAGCACTCATAGTAAAATTGGTTCGCTCCCGAAGGCGGATTGACTGTAAATAGCGTGTTCGGTAGTCCTCTAAAGAAATCCGAGGTGTTTCCGCACTTCTCTCATTTCCTCTCTCGTAGCTTTTACATAAGGTCTTGTCCTGCTTATCGTCCGAGGTAGACATAAGTTCCTTTACCAGATGTTGTTTTTCCTTTTGATTGGTACTGACCTCTGTCTTCACTTCCTCTTCATATTCCTCATCAGGTGGGTCAAAAGACACTGTTTCCTTGGGTGGTGTCTTCATCACCCCGTCTTCTGCCATTTCCTTGAGCTTGGCTTCTAATTTCTGCCTCTGTTCTTGTATCTTTGCCATAGTGCTGTCTTATTTAAGTTGAATATGGGTAAGTAATTCCTCTGTCAGCTCATCAATGCCGGTCCCGATTCGTAAAGCCTTATTGGGAGGTAGGTAAGTGGAACGGAATACTCCACGGAATCCATATTGCTCCAGTTCATGGCTGAAGCGGTGAGCAGCATAGACATGCTGGTCAAGTAGCGTGTAATCTTCGTTCTTGATATACCTACTATAATGTTCTATGAGTGTGTTCTTAACTCTTCGGTCAACCTTGTTCCATAGAAGAATGACTTCCTTGATACGGACACTTGACATGGATACACCCAAGTCGTTTACCGCTTTGATATAGGTAAGACAGGCAACCATTGACTGAACGTCAGGCTCTAAAGGTGAAAGGATATAGTCCATCTCCAACGATAGCTGCAAAAGGTCACTTGTACCAGCATGACCAGGAAAGTCAAAGATGACCAAATCAAACTGCTCAGACGGATGTTTACGGATATACTCGTTAGCTTTTTCTATTGCCTCCTTAGGGTCTGCCTTGAGTATGCGATAGGCTGTACGCTTCAAAGAGGAGAAATGTTGCTTCATCTGCTTTGAAAGCTGTGGGTCACTTTCAATGCAAGCCTTTTCCCTTTCACGGAGTTTATAGAATGAGTCCTGAGACAAGTCACAGTCTACCACAAAAAGATGGATATTTCTTTCGTAGTAAAGAATGCTGCTGACAATCTCAGCCAAAGTACTTTTGCCAACACCTCCCTTTTGAGAGGAAAAGCCCAGAAATATGGGCGATGTTTGTATCTGTTCCATACTATAGATATTTTAATCGTTTGAACTATAATTTGAATGGTAGTTCGTTAGAGTAATCGTCAGAGCGAATTATTAATTCTTCTTTCTGTCGAAATACCGAAGTATCTATCGTTTTATTTGTCGATTTGTCGACATATCGATAGTTCTATTTGACGATATATTGAACTGTTGAAATAGAGTTCGTCATATCGTTCTTTAAATAGTTCTATCGAACGATATCACGTTCGTTTTATCTGCAAAATAAAAGCTTTTTCGATAGATATTTCTATGCGATAGAAGTACAAGGAAATACAAGGAAAAAGAGTGAACATCATTGATAATGAGATATTTGAAAACTCGCCGTAACTTTGCAGGCGAGAATAATACATGGAGGTAATATCCCGAAGCAGACACCCCAAAAGGGTGGATACTTCAATCGTATCAACTCTTGATATTGGCAAGGTGTGTCTTTGTAACACAAACCGCCGTTTGTACCACAAAGACCCTTGCCCCGAAGGGGAGATAAATTACTCCAAAGTCGTAATTAAAAAACAGAATGGACATGAATAAGGACACGGAATACGGTTCAGAACGAAAAACTGCAGAAAAGCCGCGTTGGGACAACTGGCATGTACGGTTGCCCAACCCCAAAGACCAACAAAAAGCGATTGATTTGTTTCAGCGTTCAGGGGCGCAGACTAAGTCGGATTTTGTGCGTGGTCGTATCCTTGGAGAGAGTTTCAAAGTGATTACGGTGGACAAATCTGCCGTGGAATATTACCGGAAACTCTCGGAACTAACGGCACAAATCCATAAGATTGGTGTACTATATAACCAGACCGTGCGTGCTATCAACAGCTATCACAGCATAAAGACTGCACAGATTCTGCTTGAAAAGTTAGAGCATTTATCGGATCAAATTATCACCCTGCAGGAGCAGGCTATCAGTCTTACCATAGACTACCGTAAGAAATGATTGCCAAAATATCTGCCACGGAAAACCTTGGAGGGGCATTGGGTTACAACTTCAAGAAAGTAGAGAAAAGGGAAGCAAGCATTCTCCTTGCCCAAGGCTTGTTTCAAAACAAAGAGGGAACTTATACGATGGCTGAAGTATTTGCCGATATGCAAGCAGTTATTCCAGAGAAATGCCGAACAAAAAAGATGGTGTTCCACTGTTCGCTCAATCCGCACCCAGACGAGAAACTCTCTGATGAACTTCTTGTACAGATAGCCAAGGAGTATATGGAAGCACTCGGCTATGGCAAGCAGCCTTATATCGTGTTCAAGCACAACGACATCGCTCGTGAGCATATCCATATCGTTTCACTTCGGGTGGACAGTCGTGGACAGAAAATTAACGACAGGTTTGAGAAACGGAGGAGCAAGAAGATTACCGATGCCTTGGAAAAGAGGTTTGGTCTCATTCCAAGTTCAAAGATTGCTGACAAAGCGGTGGAAGAAACGCCCAAGATTGACATCACCAGAGGAAACATCAAGGAACAGGTGGCAAGTGCCCTCCGCATGGTACTGAAGCATTATCGCTTCTGTTCCTTGGGTGAATTGAATGCCATTCTTTCCGCTTACAATCTTGCAGTGGAAGAAGTGAAGACAGAGTTTCGGGGAAAGAAATATGACGGACTTGTCTATGTCCCAACAGATGATAAGGGAGACAAGGTAAGCAGCCCTATCCATGCCTCGGACATTGGACGTGGTGTGGGCTATACTGCCGTACAGAACAAGATGCAGAAGTCCAAACAAGCTATCAAGCCATTGAGATCAATCATAAGGTACAGGGTGTTACAAACAATGCGTACCTCTCCAAAGACAGAGGAAGAACTTCGGCAAAGACTGGAGGAACAAGGCTTGCGTGTGTTTATCCGAAAGAACGAAAGTGGGCGAATATATGGCATCACGTTCATTGACGACAAGGAGGGCATTGCGCTTAATGGTTCCCGATTGGGTAAGGGATATGCCGCTAACGTATTCAATGGCTATTTCTCCAATCCAACACATAATCCATTCTTAGATGAAACGCTGTATGGCAGTCTGTCTGCTCGTTTGGAACAATCGGCAACCGTTCAATCTTCGCAGCAAAATACGGAGGAAAGCGACAACCTTGTCGATGAACTTATCGAGGATATGGCAGATGGTTCTTTCCTATCTACGGGCAACGATGATTGGAAAGAAGCTGCATGGCAGCGTAAGCTCCGAAAACTAAGTAAGGTAAATATTAGACTAAGAAAACATTAAATAAACGAGCATTTCTATCTCCCCTCCCTTCGGAGGGGTTGGGGGAGGCTTTAAAACAATACGATTATGGCACAAGAAGATGATTTAAGAGCATTAGGTAAGGTTATGGACTTTATGAGGGGCATATCAGTGATATTCCTCCTCGTTAACTGTTATTGGTTCTGTTACGAGGCATTTCATGTCTGGGGTTTTACGCTTGGCATCATTGATAAAATTCTGATGAACTTCCAGCGCACCACGGGATTATTTTCGTCTATCCTTTGGACAAAACTCTTTTGTGTGGTATTCCTTGCTCTTTCCTGCCTGGGGACAAAGGGCGTGAAAGAGGAGAAAATCACATGGCCAAAGATTTGGACGGTGCTTTTCTCTGGCTTTGTCTTTTTCTTTCTCAATTGGTGGCTGTTGGCTTTGCCCATCGGCAAGGTCGGGGTAGCTTCCCTCTATATATTTACGCTGTCCGTTGGCTATATCTGTCTGCTGATGGGTGGCGTATGGATGAGCCGACTACTCAAAAACAACCTGATGGACGATGTTTTCAATACAGAGAACGAGAGTTTTATGCAGGAAACTCGGTTGATGGAGAATGAATACTCCGTCAATCTTCCTACACGCTTCTACTATAAGAAGAAATGGAACAACGGTTGGATCAATGTGGTCAATCCTTTCCGTGCCTCAATGGTGCTTGGAACACCGGGGTCGGGTAAGTCCTACGCTATCGTGAACAATTACATCAAGCAGCAGATAGAGAAAGGCTTTGCCATGTACATCTACGACTATAAAATTCCCGACCTTTCAGAGATAGCTTACAATCACCTGCTTCATCATTTAGATGCCTACAAGGTAAAACCACAGTTCTATGTAATTAACTTTGACGATCCGAGGAAATCGCACCGCTGTAATCCCATCAATCCAGCCTTTATGACAGACATCTCAGATGCCTACGAGAGTGCCTACACGATAATGCTCAATCTTAACCGTTCTTGGATCCAGAAGCAGGGAGATTTCTTTGTAGAATCACCAATTATCTTGCTCGCTGCCATAATCTGGTTTCTCAAAATCTATGAAGACGGAAAGTATTGTACCTTTCCCCATGCCATCGAGTTTCTCAACCGCCCCTACGCGCAGATATTCCCAATACTCACTTCTTACGATGAGCTTGCCAATTACCTTTCGCCTTTTATGGACGCGTGGGAAGGTGGAGCACAGGATCAGTTGCAGGGACAGATAGCCAGTGCCAAGATACCACTGTCTCGTATGATAAGCCCTGCTCTCTATTGGGTGATGACAGGCGATGATTTCTCGCTTGATATCAATAACCCTAATGAGCCGAAGGTGCTTGTGGTGGGTAACAATCCCGACCGACAGAATATCTATTCTGCTGCACTCGGTCTTTACAACAGCCGTATTGTGAAGCTCATCAACAAGAAGAAGCAACTCAAAAGCTCGGTAATCATAGATGAGTTACCCACCATATATTTTCGTGGGTTGGACAACCTTATCGCTACTGCCCGAAGCAATAAGGTTGCAGTGTGCTTGGGATTTCAGGATTTTAGCCAATTAACAAGGGACTATGGAGATAAGGAGAGCAAGGTAATACAGAACACTGTAGGTAACGTGTTCTCCGGGCAAGTGGTTGGAGAAACAGCTAAGACGCTCTCGGAACGTTTTGGCAAAGTTCTTCAACAGCGCCAGTCTATGACCATTAATCGTAATGACAAATCGACATCTATCTCCACACAGATGGACAACCTTATCCCTGCTTCTAAAATTAGCAATCTTACGCAGGGAATGTTCGTTGGTGCAGTGTCTGACAACTTTGATGAACGCATCGACCAGAAGATTTTTCATGCAGAGATAGTGGTGGATAGTGCAAAGGTTTCGGCAGAAATGAAAGCATATCAACCCATCCCCATCATTGCTGAGTTCCAAAACGAAGATGGCTCCGACAATCTCAAAGAGACTATCGAAGCCAATTACAAACGCACCAAACAAGAGGTACTAACCCTTGTTGATAGTGAAATTGAACGAATAAAAAATGTTCCTAATTTGTGCCAACTAATAAAGGAAATATAAATACTTTCCTATAACGCCATTTTGATTTTAGAATTTTCAAACACTTTTTTACTCAATAGAGGGTGTGTCAAAACTCGTTTTCAGCTAAAGACAGCTATCATTTTGTAAAGAATAACCGTTACCAAAGAGTTAATAACTCAATGATAACGGTTACTTTAATATTTATGAGGGAGTGAAACTGTTAATATGAAAGGAAGCTTTTCTGAATTCTTAGTTTTGACACACCCCCCAATAAAATAACTAAAATACTTTTTTTAAAATATTCCAACCTTCACGAATCCAAATAACAAGTGAAGATAGTAGCACTATAATAAAGAAGTCAACATATCCTAATGGGTGATTGGTATTATGGAACATTGGTTCTACATTGAAGAAATCATAGCCAACTTCTGTTATTATTAGTTGTCCAAAAATAATAACAAGAACAATTGTCCAAAAGCCTCCACTCATGCTTGAAGAAAAAATACTCTTTCCTGTATAGAATGCACGTGCATTAAACATGTACCAGAAATGAGTCCAGACAAATATAGAGAACAATAATGTCTGTTCGTATGGAGTAACCTTATTAGATGCTCCTATTTGCAAATGTAAGAAATCGCTCATTGCATTGATTTCTGCATGTTGGAATATGTAGAGCAATGTAAGTAACATAAGGAAGAATGTTATGCCAACACCAAGAATATTGTGTAACATATCACCTGCTAATATAAACGCTTTGCGATTGCGAGGCTTCTCATTCATGACACGCTCAGAAGGCGGTAACGAAGCCAAAGCCATAGCACCAAAGGTGTCCATGATAAGATTTACCCATAGCATCTGTGTTACTGTCAGTGGCGACTCCGTACCCATAAAAGCACCAGCGAGAACAATAAAGCATGCCGAAACATTTACTGTAAGTTGGAAAAGAAGGAAGCGTTGGATATTCTGATAGAGAGAGCGTCCCCACATTACCGCACGACCGATGGAAGAGAAAGAATTGTCAATAATGGTAATATCTGAAGCTTCTTTGGCAACAGCAGTACCATCTCCCATTGACAATCCCACATGAGCTGCATTAAGTGCGGGTGCATCATTTGTACCGTCACCAGTTACAGCCACAATCTCGTTGTTGGCTTGCAAAGCTTCCACAAGACGCTTTTTGTCCATAGGACGAGCACGGGCTATAACTTTCAATGTTTGTACACGTTTCTTGAGTTCTTCATCACTTAGGGTAGAAAACTCTGGTCCTGTAATGATACTTTCCTCAGAATCAGAATCCTTAAGTAAGCCAATCTGTCGGGCTATTTCCTTTGCAGTTCCTGGTGTGTCTCCCGTTACAATCTTTACATCAATACCAGCATTAATGCATTCTTTCACGGCAGCAGGAACATCTTCTCTCACTGGATCTGAAATAGCTACAACACCAAGGAATGTGAGATTTTCTGCAACAATACGGTTATCCTTTATTACAACCTCATTATCATCCACCTCCTGATATGCAAAGCCTAATGTGCGCATAGCCTGATTTTGATAGGACAGCAGTTGTTTTTCAATTTCAGATTTAGACACATTACCTGCCGTTTGCTTACATAGTGAATGAACAATCTCGGGGGCTCCTTTCACATAAAGCATCCGTTTTCCGCTCACCGCAGATGATACAATTGTTGCCATATACTTACGCTCCGTTGAAAAAGGTAGTTCTTCAAGAACAGGAGCAGACGCTTTCATTGTCTTGTAATCTTTCCCTTGTTTTTTCAACCATAAGAGCAATGCTCCTTCCGTAGGATTGCCCAGTACTTTTGGCCTATTATCAGAAAAATCAATTGAGGCTGTTGAATTCACAGCCATCCCTTCTTCAATAGAAGCCATCATAGCCTCATCATAGAATTTGGTTTCGTACACACTCATCTGGTTTTGAGTCAGCGTTCCTGTCTTATCTGTACAAATGACTGTTGTGGCTCCCATTGTTTCGCATGCATGCATCTTTCTTACCAAATTATTCGTTTTAAGCATACGACGCATACTGTAAGCAAGACTCAAAGTAACAGCCATGGGTAAACCCTCTGGCACGGCAACAACTATCACTGTTACAGCAACCATCAAGGTTTCCAATGTGTAAGAGAAAAGGTGTGACAACTCCTGACCTGGCATAACAAGATTATGTAGCCATAGCACACCTCCTATAAGGGATGCAAAAAACGCTACGATAGTAGCTATGCAGGCTGTTTTTGACCAGTATTCAAACTTTTTAATGACAAGCCAGAAAAACAACGCAGTAGGAATAAGCAACAACCATGATATCCAGGTAAAATTGAAGAACACGAAAAGTTTACCCACAATGATAAAAGCTGCAAAACCATAACTAAGATTGGTAATCAGGTCAGAAAGTCCGTCTAATTGTTCGTTGAGTGGTGTCTTGATACTATCATCAATCTGTGCAGCCTCAAACACCTTTCCATTCTCTGTCTTATCGCCCACTGCAAACACCTTAAAGACACCATGTCCCTCCATAACCTTTGTGCCACGCATTACGTGATTAGATGGGAAGGTTGCTTCCCTGTCAAAATCCTTTTCATTGACAGTTTTAGCGCATACAGGCTCACCTGTAAGAGTACTCTCATCCAAGTGTAATGCCGTAGCCTCTAAGAGTTCTCCGTCTGCTGGAACTTCGTCACCAGTGCTAAGTACAACTATGTCACCTACAACTATGTCACGCTTGGCAACCTGTGTTGTATTTCCATTACGAATAACCTCTACAAGTTCGTCATCATTTACCTGGTTAAGGACCGAAAATTCCTTGTCTGCTTTTAATTCAAAATAGAACGCAAGACCGGTTGATAGCATTACTGCCAACATAATACCCACTGGCTCGAAAAAGACAGTTGCAGATTCACCTGCCCCAAAAAACTCATAGCATGATATTCCTACGGAAAATATACTTGCAAGGAGGAGTATCTTTATTATCGGGTCTCCGAATTTCTCAAAGTACTGTTTCCAAAGCGACTCCTTTTCGGGTGGTGTGAGCACGTTAGCACCATTTTGCGCTCGACTCTCCTCTACTTGAGCCTCTGTCAAGCCAACATAATTTTTCTGTTGTGTCATAATAGATGATATTTAATATTATTTATAATTCTATATTAGAAGAGTAACTATTCAGCGATAATGAACATTGAATATCAAGAACTTATAAATGTAATATTGTGACAAAAAGGCTCGAAATGACATTCTTTACCAGAATTTGTATATATCTGTTTATGTAACTTATTGATAATCAACAATAGCTCTTACGCCTTATCACTGAATAGTTACTTAGAAAACCTCATTTTCACTGCTGCCTTTTGTCTGGAAATTACCATTTTGCTGAAGGATTAGCTCGTATTCAAGTCTTTGACCATCCAAATCAATAGGGTCGTCTTTTGAGAAAGTTTCTTGATAAACGAAACCTCCTTGATATCCATTCATATCTTTGGTCGGATCCCATCCCTTTCCTCCATAAAAGAATACTTGATAATTACCACTAGGCAAATTAAAAGTATATGAGTCTCCGCCTTGTATATAAGCATTTCGAACCATCTCACCATAGCTTTTTACAATCACCACGACATCATTATCAGAAGAAGAAGTTCGTACTGTAATAGTGGAGTTATCGCCATATGCAGAATTACTAGAATAGGGCGCACTGCCCGTTTGCAAATGGTTGTCTACGTATGGAGAACTTTCTACCACTTGGTCTACAACATCGGCTACTTCACTGACGACATTTTTATCATCACCGGAGGCAAAATCCTGTGACTGCGTATAAGTATTAGAAGAATTGGTACTATTGCGAGAACCATTATCGCAGCTTGTCAAACTAGCGACAAAAATACCACAAACTAGGCATAGTGTAATCTGTTTCATTTGTAATTGCTTTTTATTATTATTGATTTACAATGCAAATGTAGAACTTTTTTGGTCTGATACTAAGAATTATGAAACGTTGCACTCCCTGATAGGAAAAAGGCACAATTCTCTGCTGCAATGTTGCAATGCCCGCAAATTCTATTTACCAAATAGCATTTTTAGAAGAAAACTCCCTATCTTGCGTTCTAATCCTGCCTTACTTGTAGGAATGCCAGTTTGACGGGCAAACTTTTGTTTTGCTTGCGGCACACCTAGTGCTCGTTTCCTTGAGAAACTCAACCCCGGAATACCTATGTTTGTTTTACGTCTTGCCATAATTTTAAATTCTAAGTATTGACAGATTATTATCCTTTTGCCTTAGATATGTCATCAATGATTTTTATATAGTTCGCATTCCTAAACAAGGAACTGCTCTACATCTGTATTACCTTTATTATTGCTGTACAACAAATCAGTCGCATACCCATGGATTCGACTTACTAACTAAGGCACTTTTTTGATAAAGTTCTCGATTACCAATTACAGTCATACCAATTTTTCTTTATTATTAATTATTTACAAGTTGCACCACAACCAACCTACCTCCATCTTCTCCGGACAATAAGATTTGCCTTCCATCGGTTAGTGAAACATAGTCACCAATCTTAATTTCTTTCTTTCCTGTAATGTCCTTCATTGAAGTGAGACGGCGATTTATAAGAATCCACTCACCATTGAAAAAGTGGAAATCTCCGACAGGCTTTTTGTCCTCAACCCTGGTTCTTTCATTAGCGGGTATAAGACGATTAGCGTGCCATGCATATAAAGTTTGTTTGTCATAAACCATAAGGCGATGGTTTTCTGGAACAAACCTTCCTTTTGCAGGCGAATAGTAAAGATTAAGAATAGGCAGTTGTCCATGATATTCTTTGCCACAAAATGGACACTTTGGTTTAAGAGTATTGTCAAAAACGAACCACTTATGTTCGCAATTAGAATTTTGACAAGGCTGTATCAAATCACATGTCTTTAGGATAGCCTCTTCCCATTCTGCAGCACTTGGACGAGCAGTAGGATTATGAAGTCCGTCTATAAAGGCGCGATCAAAAAGCAACTTTAAATATGGTCCACATACAGTGTAAGGCAACCTATTAGGATCTCCCTGAGGTAGTTGAGACGCCATTAAGTCACCGACCTTTACCCGGTTTGTTGCATCTGTCGGATGTTCAATGAACAGTGCTTTCTCTCCATACCGCATATCATCATCTATGGCTGGATCTGTATTCCATACTTTCCCTCCATCTAATGGATGCCGGTTAAGTAGAAATGTATAAATGAGTACAGCCAAGGCATGACGGTCTGTAGTGATTTTGGGCAAACATTTGTTTGGGTCGCCTATTTTCAGATCTTTTGTGGCAAGTACTTCTGGTGCTATAAAACCTGGTGTACCAACGACCTCAGGTGGGAATTTCCCTGGTACGACAAGACTATCATCATCAATGATACAGGCACTTCCAGTCATAGGATCCACCAAAACATTATTATATGACAAATCAGAGTGTGCTAGACCCGCTGCGTGTATACGACGGATGCCACGAGCAATCTTTAAGCACATGTGAAGGCGACTCAAAAAAGTTCCTTTCTGATTTGTAGGAACAAACTTATTTAGCAGCTTCGCAGAAGAGAACCACTTGCCATTTTTTTCCTGTCCATCCTTAATGAATGGCCAACTGGGATCTACGTTGTTAAAAAAGAAACGCTTATCATAGAAGGGAATAACAATTCCTGTCATACCTTGCCATTCCACTATTTTTGTTGGCCAAGGGAAGAGTTCTTTCCAATAGTCTCCGTCACCATTTTGAGGAAATATCCTTTCACGGTAAACACCAACAATATTTTCTAAACGTGCGCTGTCATTACCTGATATTGGACTTTTTCTGTAAAAAGCTACAACATATGTTTTATCTGTAGAGAAATATACATCTTTTACACCACCTTGCGCTTTGATTTCATCATAGAACTCAACGATGCTTCCATCCTTAGCTGTTACTTTAACAATATTTGCCATATATAGAACAATCTTCTATTAGTATAAAATTGCGATTGTACGATCATCGTGGTTTCCTGGTGACCAAAATTCTAACCATTTCAATAGTTGGTATTGCGATTCCTCATTGTCATCAGAAAGGACTACACCCTTAATCTCATCTTCAGGGAAACCATTATGAAGTTTGTCCCATAACTCATCCCATTTATCAGTGTTGTTAAGATTGTTATCTGTTTCAAACATTGGGTCGGAGACGCCATCGGTCATCAAGAGAAGTGCAGTAAAGTCTTCCTCAATAGAGAAACGTAAACGAGACATTACAGACTGAGCATCTTTAAAAATGTCTGACATAGTCAAGAAGCGAGTCTGTCCCGCGAATTCTCCTTCATCAGGTATGCCAAGCAATTTGTGTGTATGCTTTTCTTTATTATATATGCACATCGCTCCATCGCCAACCCAATATGAGGCAACGAACCAACCAAAATCAAATTTCTTGCAGATAGAGAACATCAATGTTGTTGCAAAATCTTTTGGCACGGCATCCAGCCCCTGATCCTTTGCTTCTTTTGCAGCTTCATTAATGGCTTGATGTGCCTTGAAGGCAGCACCTCCTACAATATCATATATAACATTGGCCATACTTTTTCTAGCCACTTCTTCATTATCAGCATTATGGTAGGCACGTATCTTTTCTTCAAACTTTGCACTATCAATGAGTTTGTTCTTGCACTGCTCAATGACTGTTCTGCATGCAATTTCTGAACCTTTACGTGAAAATTTTGCAGATCCCGCACCATCTGCAACAACTATAATATACCAATCTGACTTGTCACAATGGTAAAGATTGAAATGATCATCTCGAGCCTTTCCCTCTTGAGCATGCGAGCGACCACGTTGACTGGCTGCCACTATGTCTTTGCATGGTCCACTCTCTCCATCATCTTCAACTTTCACATACTCACAGGTGAAGTCTTTTTTGTAGAAAGGAATATCCTTAGATGTGGGAATATTCTTCCACAAAGTACGAGGGTCGGCATTAAATGCCACAGGAATTGTGAGGGTTAATGGTTCTTCGCCATCAATCCATTCCTTATATTTATATGATAAGGTGAGATTGAAGTCGCCTGCTTGTTTAGGTTTACCTTTTATGGTAACAACAATATTCTCTTCATCTTGCATCACTTCTGCGGTAAGTCCAAGATCTTCTGTTCCTTCAAACTTGCACTCTATTGCAAGCGAAGTCGGAAGTGTAATTTGTTGCTTGTACTCTTTATTGACAGTTCCGTTAGGAAGTCTAATACCAAGTTCCTTTATTTTGTTTTCAATTATTATTCTATTGTTCATCTTACTTTCACAATATTTCTCCCATAAATCTTTTACAACCCATTTCTCAAAGTCATCTGCTTGTGCAAGTGAAGCCTTGATGTTATTGTCATCAAGCATATTAGAAATTATACTCATAGATATTAACCCCTCCCACGTGTTACATCAATTCCACCACTATCTATTGTGCCTAGTTCTCCTTCCATACCGCACCAAGGACACTTGCTATGCCCATCTTCACCGACACAGAAAACGTTGCCACACTCACACACCACCATGCCTAGTTGATTTCCACAACAAGGGCAAGCTGGTTGTCCAATAAGGTCATTGGTATTGATATTACGATGGGTTGGGTGACCATCACCTAAAGCTAAGTATTGTTCTTCATCTATGGGGTAGGCACCTACAAGTTTGAAACGGCGCTCAACGTCTGGTAAGTGCCGTATTTCTTCAATTTGCTGAGCAATAATACCACGTTTTGCAAACTTAATCAAATAAGACTTTTTTGTTGTCTGGCACTTAGCTGGAAGCACAGCAAAGTTCTCGTCCAACTTTGTGAAAAGCGTGTTGTCTATCTTCTCAAGATTGATACCATCAGCAGGAGCAAGTTGTACCTCGTCTACATTAAATTCTGCCACAGATTGGCTAGTGGTCTTAATACTAGCAGTGACCCACTTGAAAAAAGCGTTGAAAGCCTCTTTGTTTGCATCTTTAAGGCGGAAAACGTTATCGGAAATCTGGCTTAAAAGCTCTGTGTCAGCATTGTCACCTATAGATATACATACGATGCTAGCATGCCCACGAAACTTGTTATTCCAACGTTCAAAAGCAGATTGAGGATTATCCGTAGGTGTGCCATCTGTAAAGAGAAATACAATTGGCTTCCAGTCACCTTTTGTCTCCGCTGTTGTCTTAACGACATCCACATTGATATGGTCCATTAGGTGATTCATAGCTACTCCAAGAGACGTGCCACCACCTATAGGAAAACGAGGAGGGTAAAACTTATAAAGTTCTGTTAGTGCCGACAAAGTTTTTGCCTTGCCTGCAAATGCAATTACTGACACATAGGCTGTTTCTAAAGCATATGGATCTGTGCGCAACTCTTGAATGATAGTTCTCATGCCATCTTCAACTTGCTGAATAGGCTCTCCTACCATAGACTCGGATACGTCGACTAGAAAATATATGGGTAATCTTCTCATTATAAATGGGTTTTATGTAGATAATAAATTATATTTATCGTGTGTTAGGAGAATTTACAATAGAAAGTGGGGAGAGGTGCACTTTTCCAGGTCCAGTTATCTTTATTGTTGAAAGTCCTTCACCGCGGAATATATTAGAAAGATTCCACCCCGCACTGATTTGATTTTCATGGATATTTTCCAAAGCAATAACATGATTCTCATCTACTTCTATACACTCAAATGATTGGAGTTCTTTAATTATTGGTATTCCTATACCATCAATAAATATAGTTCCATCACCTGTTATTCGCTGCATCATAAGTGACATCCCAGCAATGATGCGTTTCAGACTTAAATTTACATCAATTTTCATTCTAGATGATGAAGCCACATACGCACCACGTCTTATCAGTAGGGTGTCAGAACCGCTAAGTTTGAGTGGTAAGAGATTGGCATGAGAACCTGCAACAACTAAAATTCTGTTACTACTACTTACGTTACGGTAATGAACAAGCAACAGACTTTCGCCTGATAGTTTACTGAGCAATACTCCGCTAATTGAGGTGCCAATTATTTCAGTCTGCTTATCAATACCTTCATCGCAATAGACAAATGCACCTCGTTCCCCATAAAAATCTTCACCAGGAGATAATTCTATCTCCAAGTGCTTAAATTCATATCCAACAATCTTGCAGTTCATAAATTTCTAAATAACAATATTCACTTCTGCGGGTGCGGGTGGCAGTTCTAATGTTTCCGTTGTGCCAACACTCTTACCTCCTTGTGCAATATTTACACTAATCCACTGAAAGAATTTCTTGAAAGTTGCAGAATCCATAGTGTCAAGGGTAAATACATTATCCGTCAGCAATTTCAATGGTTCTGTTTTGGCTTTTGGACCTGCTGCACAAGCAACGATACTAGCAAAATTCTTGCTTTTAACTGTTGGAATAATTTGATTGTAAACCATAATATCCGATGGTTTTCCATCCGTCAGAATAAAGAGTAGTGGTCTCCAATCCCCTTTTTGTTCATCGGAGCCTTTATTTACTTCTCTGTCAATATTCCTACACAACTCTTCCAGTGCCATGCCCATGTGGGTTGGTCCAGAGTCAGGTGTTGTAATATTGGGTATCTGCAGACTTTCTAATTCTGTAAGAGGAAGAACTTGCTTAACCTCGCTATCATATGTTATGACACTAATAGCAACCGTTTCTAGAGCATAAGGGTCTTGGCGTAATGTTGCAATCATGTCACTCAATCCTACTTTTACGCTTTCTATTGGCTCGCCTTTCATGGAGCCACTAGTATCAATCAATATATATACGGGCAAATGTCTCATTTTTTTTAATCGCCATTAAGCAATGACACTTGGCTTGTTTAAGTGTCATCGTGAAAATATTACCTTGCAAAAGGAACTTTAAGTTTAGTTCTTTTACAAGGTAATAAGAACGCTTTTTTACTATACTACAATGTTCACTTCGGGAGGTGGAGGAGGTAACTCACTCATGTCAGAAGTTTCGCCCTCACCTTTTTCAAGATTTATACTACTAGTGCTAATACTTGCACTTACCCATTTAAAAAAGGCTTTGATGGTCGCACTATCAGCAGTGTCAAGAGATACTACATTTTCCGTTATTTGTTTTAATGTATTGGTATTAGCTCCTGTGCCTGCAGCACAAGCCACAACCATTCCTGTTTTACGTTTTCTGAATTCAGCGAGCCCATGAGTGATATCGTCGGTCGGCTCACCATCTGTCATAAGGAAAACTAAAGGTTTCCAATCGCCTTTTTGTTCTGCCGTAGTCTTTGTTACCTCAGCGTCTATCTTCTGTGCCAACAATTCCAAAGCGCCACCAAGCGCAGTGCATCCTCCAGCATCAATAGTTGGCTGTTGGAATGAAGCCAACTCTGTGAGAGACGTTACTTGTTGAGCGTTGGTATTGAATGTTATGATACTAATAAATGCAGTTTCTAAAGCATAAGGATCACTACGCAAAGTAGAGATAAGTGTTTGTACACCATTCTTAACAGCCTCGATTGGCTCACCATACATAGAACCAGATGTGTCGAGGACTAAATAAACGGGAAGTCTTCTCATTTTTATTTATTGTATGAAGTTAATATTCTCTTTATAGTTTGACGAAGGTCATAATTATCATCGAAAGCATCTCCGATTGCATTGAATTTCCATTCGCCACTGCGACGATACAATTTACCCATAACTAATGCATTTTTACCAGCGAACAACGGGTCTTTTGCAACATCGTATTGTGCAAATACAGAATTAACACGTTCCGGAGTTCCTTCAAACATTCTAATTGCTGCATATGGAATTTTTAAGAAATCTATATCACGGGGGCTGTAAATGTTCAGAAAGAAAAATATTTGATCAATCCGCGGATTAACCTTATTCAAATCTACAGTAATAATTTCGTTGTCTAATCCATCGTCACCACCCTTATCTCCCTCCGTATCATCGGGTGTGTGATACATAGAACCATCTGCCGACCAGTCTTTGCCTATGGGAAGTCCAACTTGTTGGAAAAAATCCTTTTTGTAAAGCGGAGAATAAAGTGTATCTATAAGCTGCCCATTAGCGTCAAGCATTACACAACTTAAATCAACATCTACGTCAAGTTCCTCTTTCCTTGTCCCGAAACCAAGGAAGCCAGACTTTTCTAAAACGATTGCGCCCCAGTTGCAACCCACACAAAAATTGGTGAGTTTAGCACCAGTCTCTTTTTCTAGGTTGATGCGCTGACCTTTTTCTAGCCTTATTGCCATATCTTTTCTGTTTTTTGTTAATCTTTACTACCTGCAGAATATTTAAAACCCCAACTATATCTCCGATCGCAGTCTGAATGTCCATCATGGAAAGTAACAAGTTTCTTAACAGTTATAGAATTGTCGCCTCCAAAATCTAATTGGGCTATAGCACAAAACTTTTTATTAGAAGTTTGCTGACCCATTTCCACTACAACATCTTCGTTTCCTGGTACCGAGACTTTTACAACTGCGTTAGTTTCCGACCATTTTGCCACACCTTCATAAATAAAGGTATAGATAATCATTCTCTTTATCTGGTTTACACCTTGTGGATTGACTAATATTGTTTCTCCTGATTCAGAACTGCCACCTCTATCATCACCTTTATGCCAGATGAAAGGTTTGCTGTCATAGCATCCTTGTCTCGTTTGTTTATGACGATCGCCACCACGTCCATGAGAGAATTGTAAACCATCTATAAGTTGCTTGGTTCCATCTGTCATCTCGTAAAAGCAACCAAGGTCAAGGTCAATTGCTCCGCCGAAAAGACTCTTTAGGAATCCTCCTTTGCTCCAGTCGAGGTTAATCTTAATTTCTCTAGAAAAAGCAGAGCTATCTTTTTCTAAATTGATGCGATGCTGATCTCCGCTTTTTTCAAGTCTTATAGCCATAGCAGTAAGTTTAATTGTAATATTTGTCTAACAATTCTTGAAGTCCACCCTTGTGTCCAATTCCTAAGGCTTGGATTTTCCATTCACCGTTGCGACGATAGAATCTACAGAACTCAACTGAGGTTGATGTTGAGAAATCCTCATTTAGTTCATATATATAATCTCCTTCACCCTCAGCCTGTCCAGGTTTGTATAGGCGAACATAAGCTCGACCAACCTGACCGAAGTTCTGTCTACGCTCAGCATATTTATGTATACTCACACAGATTACAATTTCGTTAATTTCAGACCTCACACGCGACAAATCAATATCCATTGTTTCATCATCGCCATCTTCTGAGGTTTTACCATCTTCATCATCAATTGAGCCTATAACCGAAATATCTGGATCAACAGGTCTCGATTGTTTGCGCATATCGTCATTGTCACTCCATTCAGTACTTGGAACGATTGTTAGTGGCTTTATTAATTCTCCCTTGTTTGTCCCAGAAATATGAACCTTTAATCGCTTTTCCGAATTATAGAAAACAAGATAGTCATCGGAGAGAATTTTGCCATTTGTACCAACAAGAAATGCAGATACATCGAGGTCAAAGTCATGACCAGAATTATCATCGTTTACATCCCAACCAAGGCCGACATGAAATATATTCATATCGAGGCGAGAGTTTTGTCCTTTTTCTAGTCTTATAGCCATGTCGATTATTGATATTTATTTACTAATGCTTGCAAGCCTCCTTTGTTGCCATTACCTATCGCTTCAAATTTCCATTCATCTCCACGACGATAAAGACGACCAAATTCAACAGCAGTCTCTATGGAGAAATCTTCGTCAAGATCATAACGGGCAATCTCTTCATTAGTAAGTTGATTATAAATACGGATATATGAATTCCGTACTTGTCCAAAGTTTTGTCTGCGTTCTTCCGCCTTATATATTGTTGCTGTAAATAGAATTTCTTCTATACGAGAATCAAGTTTGGATAAATCAACATTAATAGTCTCATCATCTCCACCATCACTATTTCCTCCCGTCAAATCATCACCAGTTGATTCGACGGAACCATCAGGTGATTTTTGATTGTTGTAGAAAATAAAAAAGTCATCACTAGGTATTTTGTGGTTAGACCCAAGCATAAACGCTGAAGCATCCAAATCAAAATCGAAGCCAGTACCATCATTTGGATCCCAACCAAGTCCTACACTTACTTTTGACAGACCAATTTGAATTCGCTGTCCTTTTTCCAAAGAAATTGCCATAGATGTAAATATTTTGTTTAAAAGATTATATAGTGCAAAGCTACATATTATTCTCATACCAAAATGGAAAGTTGCAACCTTGCAATTAAAGAGTAGAGACAATCAATAGAAAGAATTGCAAGGTTAGCAAAAAAATAAAAGATAGAATGTGTTTTACAACCTGACTTAATATTTAAGGTGTTTACATTGCTAGAAGTTTTATCCAAAATTCAGACTCAGAGAATGCACAATTTTTACGTGTAGAAGTTTCTATACATCTGCACAACTCTGGTGGCAATTTTACACAATAGTTACCATATAGGTTGCGCTGTACCAAATAATCGTCCCCTTGATTCAACACATTATCAAGAGCACGTATCTGTTTTTTTATGAGGGCTATCATAGGTAATCTGTTAGTAGACAATTCTAGAATGGGTGCCTTTGCGCGATCCCCTCCAAAATTTTCATAAATAATGGAGTATTTCTGTTGAATAATCTCCATTCTCCTATTATATCTTTCTAATGATTTCTTGCCTGTTGTCGGTTTATTAAAGTTAATACCCCCGCTCTTGCTTTCCAGTAGAAACAGTGCGTATAAAGCCTTTTCTCTTCTATGCAATCCTTCCAACTTGACACCCGCTTCTGGCAAGAGTATATGACCTCTACAAATATCTACGACAACACTACTTCGAACACCTTTCCGAGTTATAAAAGCGTCAAATATTTGTTTATAATATCCTTGATATGCAAATCGTTGTCTGCTTTCACATATAGGATTAAGCAATCGTGGTTGAAACGAATCCATGAACAGGGCACACAGTTCTTGTATCATAAATAGAGGGTCATCTTCCATTTCGATAACAAGAAAATTTGTGTAAATCTGATTCTTAACGACAGAATTTCCAATTTTTAGCATCAAAGAAGGAACTGATTCTGATAACTCCGGTATTGAAAATCGCTTTGCAATCTGCTCTTTACAGAAATCAGAAGTAGTAAGGGTTCTAATCTGTTGAGAAATAGAATTAATCAACAGATTGTTAATGTCTGGATATAAAAAATGAATGAAATTGAAAAGTTCATCATCTTTTAATAAACTATAGTGCTCACCAACTTTAGGGAGATAAACAAAATTAAACCCTATGAGTCGTAATTCATTAACTATTTCCCGATAATGCTCTATAATATCTTTATTATAGTTACCATAGAACTCTCCTTCAATATATAGTATTTGAGAGTCGTCAATAATTATATCGTCAGGAGTTTTTATGGAATATACTGTAGCATATCCAGTTACTTTTTCCGTAAAACATGCCAGTAGCATTAACAAGAAAACATTCTCTTGGCGAGAAAACAAGTGGTCACTCACTATCATTCTTCTCATATCACCAACAAGATCTTGTTGCAGGCTTTCTTGACTTTCCTGTAAACAAGATACAGCCTCTTGTAATGTAAGCATAAAAGACTTTCTCTCATCTTCTTGAGTGATATGATATTTCTGGCGTATATTCTCTAAGAATGAGAGTTCTCTTAAATCAATAATTGCATCAACATGGATGATATCTGATGCTATACGCATGAGGCTGGCCCGTTCTATCTCTTTCATACGCATACATACAGTTCAGCACCCATAACTGTAATTATTTCTATCACGGTTATTTTTTGCGACAAAACAAAAAGCGTGGGCACTGCTATTGTCCGTCCCACTGCTTTAGGCTCTCGCATTGCCCGATATGTTAGAACGAACAACGAGAGTCCACGCCGATATGAATATACCAACCTCCTCTACATTAAAATGTATCCTTTGAGTTACTCAAGGATAATATTAATGTATTAAAGGTGTGGATACAGTTCACACCACGGACATCTACGTTGCCTTGTTCTTTGAACATATCTAGGATTTGCGAGATTCTAAGCAGTCAAAGACAAAACGTTAGTAAACGCCTTTTTAAATGTCGTGTTTAGCTCACCCAAGACTAATTTGTCC
>ERZ1674165.26-NODE-26-length-29406-cov-3.948111_pt1 | contig 29406 bp, 19 predicted proteins | sample MGYA00581302_ERZ1674165 | MGnify/ENA primary metagenome ERZ1674165 (study PRJEB41354, sample SAMEA4873305) | human saliva metagenome | biome: human-associated habitat [ENVO:00009003]; feature: mouth environment [ENVO:08000002]; material: saliva material... | reverse complement strand
CTGAGCTTGCTAAGCGTGATAAGTCATACGTCATGTATTACGAAGGTCCTGTCCTTGTCAAGAGTGACAGTATTCCACTTCCTTACACAACTATGGCGATAATGGAGACCGATGTGCATGAAGAGGGTAATGCTCCAGCTAACATGACGAATAATCGTCCTTTCTTTATCGCCAATGAGTATGGGAAAGGGCGTGTCTTTAGTAGTATCTCGCACCCAGAGGCGACACCAGGAATGATGTGGATGATACCACGCATGGTGCGTTGGACCTTACGCATGCCAGTCGTAGCATATTCGAAGCGAGTCGTTAATCCCGATTTATACAATCGTGAGATTCTTATGACGAAAGATGATTTGAGAAAGGAACGTGGATATTATAGGACATTCTTATACGGTTCGCCTAAGGAGAAGATAGCTGCACTCGACTGGTTACAGGCATGTCGGTCGTGGGATGCTAAGCGTTGGGTGCAAGGATTACTCTTTGACAATAGTCCTGCGGTAAGAGAACGTGCGGCTCGCTTTATTGCTGAAACCGATTATCTTCCCTTCTTATCTGACTTAGAAGCGGCATGTCGGGTAGAACGTGATGCGCAAACGAAACAAAAAATGGTGAAGTATCTTGAGTATCTGAAAGCGCTACTGCCGCATAAATAATACTCGTCTTGGAGGCTATTATTAGGTAGAAACATATTAGATTCGGTCACTGCTCCGAATGAGCAGTTGCTCAAAAACGAACTTTCCTGTCACTTCTGTCATTCAAAGTGATGTGTTAATGCGTTGATAAACAGTGCTGTTATGATAAATGTTAAAAGTGACAGCAAAACGAAATTAAACTTATTATGGTAATAGAAGTAATAACTTCTCTTTGTTTTAGTAGGTTAGATTATTTCACTTCTTGGAAGATTCACAGATTAGTTCAATGATGATAAATAAAAAAAGGCAGCATCAAAGCTTAATTTGATACTGCCTTTTAATTTTTAGATAATCCCTTTTAGGATTAAAAAGTGGACCTGGTGGGAGTCGAACCCACGTCCGCACAAGGAAACCATACGCTTTCTACACGTTTATTCCAGCCTTCGATTTTCGTATGTCGGCAAGACCTGGACCACCAACCGACATCTTATCCTCTAAATCTTCATCAGTGCAGCGAGGCATACACTGACTATTTCCGATTGAACCTGCATCGCTTACTCTCTGGATTCGGAACAACATCCTCGGAGCGATGTCTCGTCCAACTATCTAATAGTCGGATAAAGCCAGTAACCTACTGTACTTCGGTTAGGCAGCGAGAGCGTAATTGTTTTCGCCAATTAATTTTTCGATAACTGAGATTTAGGAGCCAGTCAACGATGCTCCGCGTGCTTACGTACCATCTCGTCTTGCCGTCAAATCCAAACAAGCCCATAGTACAATGAGGACTTTTATGGGTTTTAGTCGATGTTATTCGCTTTTATCCCTATGTTTATCCTCTTCTGTTTCCACTGAATCAGACTGCAAATATAAGGAGAGTTCACGAAACTACCAAATCTTTAAGTACTTTTCTGCTTAATTTCATAGATAATTGCCCTCTGTCTGAAATTTGTTGTAACTTTGCAAGCACAACGCATTTGCGATGAAGATACAAGACATACAGAAATTATACGCTATGCTGCCACAGGCAGGAGCGATACAAAAGATACAGAAAGATAAGTCGATAAGAACTGTTTTTCTGCAAGGACTCGTGGCTTCAGCTGCTCCGATGTTCTTTGCATCAATAGCTGAACGATGGAAGACTACGACTGTTTTCGTGTTGAATGACAATGACGAGGCGGGTTATTTCTACAATGACCTCAAGACAATTGCTATGCCTGCTGATGGTGAAGGGAAGGTGGCAGAGGTGCTGTTTTTTCCATCGTCTTATCGTCGTGCAGTGAAATATGGACAGCGTGATGCGGGTAATGAAATCCTGCGTACAGAGGTGCTGACACGACTGTCAGCCCTTGCCTCGGGTGCTGACAACGCTCTACCACTTTATATTGTCACTGAGCCATCAGCCCTATCAGAACTTGTTGTGTCAAAAAAGCAGTTGGATGAACGCCGTTTGACATTGACTGTGGACCAGCATATTGATATTGTGGAGGTAGAGAAAACCTTACGTTCTTTTGGTTTTACAGAGACCGATTACGTCTATGAGCCAGGTCAGTTTGCTGTGCGTGGTAGTATTATTGATGTCTATTCCTTCTCAAACGAACTCCCTTTCCGTATCGATTTCTTCGGTGATGATATAGAAACCATTCGCAACTTTGAAGTGGAGACGCAGTTGTCTACAGAGAAGCTGACACGTGTTGAGATTGTTCCAGAGCTGACAACGATGTCAGAAGAGAAGGTGCCTTTTCTTCAGTTCTTGCCAGAAGATGCCGTGTTGGCATTTAAGGACTTCCTCTATGTTCGTGATGCAATTGATAATATCTATCAAGAAGGTTTTACTAATCAAGCATTGACGGAGAAGTTAGAGGGTAAGACGGAGTTAGAACAGCGTGAATTGGAAGTGGCTTTTCGTAAGGAAGGGCAATTGGTGCCAGCCTCACGTTGGATGAACGATGCACTTGACTTCCGTCGTATAGAGTTTGGTATCAATTATTCCTCTTCAGACCTTGCAAAGAAGAAGGAGGGTTCACGTGCAACGATTAACTTCAGTACGTCACCGCAACCACTCTTCCACAAGAACTTTGATTTACTGTCTAAGACGCTTCGTGACTATCTTCTTCAAGGTTATAAACTCTATATCTTTGCTGATAGTGAGAAACAGACAGTACGTTTGAGGGATATCTTCGATTCATTGTCAGATACAAATGTCTCACCTGACTCTGAGAATCTGTCTGTAGCCGAACTGTCAGGGGAGGGTAGGGAAGCGACGGTGGGAGCCTTACCTTTCACGCCAGTCAACCGAACGCTGCATGAAGGTTTTGTTGATAGTACGCTGAAGGTATGTTTCTTTACCGATCATCAGATATTCGACCGTTTCCATAAGTACAATCTCAAGTCAGACAAGGCACGTCAAGGTAAGATGGCTTTAACGATGAAAGAGCTGCAAGAGATGGAACCCGGTGACTTCTTAGTGCATGTAGACTTTGGTATAGGTAAGTTTGCAGGTCTGGTTCGTGTGCCAGCTGGCGACTCTTATCAAGAGATGATACGTCTGGTTTATCAGCATAATGACATTGTAGACGTATCTATTCACTCGCTCTATAAGATTAGTAAGTATCGTCGTGGTGATAGTGGTGAACCACCACGATTGTCTGTTCTTGGTTCAGGTGCTTGGGATCGACTGAAAGAAAAGGCGAAGAAGCGTATTAAGGATATTGCGCGCGATCTCATAAAACTCTATGCTAAGCGACGTCGTGAAAAAGGATTTGCCTTTTCTCCAGACTCGTTTATGCAGCATGAATTGGAGGCTTCATTCCTTTATGAGGATACGCCCGACCAGTTGAAGGCTACACAAGAACTCAAACAAGATATGGAAAGCGCACGTCCGATGGATCGTCTGGTTTGTGGTGACGTGGGATTTGGTAAGACAGAGGTGGCTATCCGTGCAGCTTTCAAGGCTGCTGTGGATAATAAGCAGGTGGCTGTATTAGTACCTACAACCGTGTTGGCCTTCCAGCATTACCAAACTTTCAAGAAGCGATTGAAGGATATGCCTGTACGTGTCGACTACCTCTCACGTGCTCGTAGTGCTAAACAAACAAAACAGGTGTTGGAGGATTTGGCAGAGGGAAAGATAGATATTCTTGTTGGTACGCATAAGTTGATAGGGAAGTCGGTGAAGTGGCATGACCTCGGACTACTTATCATTGATGAAGAACAGAAGTTCGGTGTGTCGACAAAGGAGAAACTTCGCCAATTAAAAACAAATGTTGACACCCTTACGATGTCGGCAACTCCTATCCCACGTACGCTACAGTTTTCACTGATGGGTGCACGTGATATGAGTATTATGCGTACACCGCCACCTAATCGTTACCCTATTCAGACCGAGATAGCTTCTTTCTCGCATGAAGTAATAGCAGATGCAATTAACTTTGAGATGAGCCGTAATGGACAGGTTTACTTTGTAAATGACCGCATCAGCAATCTTCCAGAGATAGCAAATCTTATTAAAAAGTATGTGCCAGACTGCCGTATTGCTATCGGACATGGACAGATGAAGCCTGAAGAGTTGGAGGAGATAGTGATGGGCTTTATGAACTATGACTATGACGTACTGCTTTCAACAACGATTGTTGAGAATGGTATTGATATTTCCAACGCCAATACTATCATCATCAACGATGCTCATCGTTTCGGACTCTCCGACCTGCACCAGATGCGTGGTCGTGTGGGACGTTCTAATAAAAAGGCTTTCTGTTATCTTCTTGCTCCTCCTTTGGCTGCATTAAACCCAGAGGCACGTCGTCGTCTGGAGGCTTTGGAGACCTTCTCCGACCTCGGTAGTGGATTTAATCTTGCGATGCAGGACCTTGATATCCGTGGTGCGGGTAACCTCTTAGGCTCTGAGCAGAGTGGATTTATGGAGGATTTGGGATACGAAACCTATCAGAAAATCCTCAATCAGGCGGTGATGGAGCTGAAAAATGATGAGTTCCAAGATTTGTATGAAGAGGAGATGGACGAAGGAAAGCAGATTACTGGTGATGATTTCATTGATGATTGTGCTGTAGAGAGCGATCTTGAAATGTACTTCCCTGATAACTATGTGCCAGGTAGTTCAGAGCGTATGCTACTTTATCGTGAGCTTGATAATATTGAAAAAGACGAAGACCTCGATGCCTATCGTAAGCGTCTACAAGACCGTTTCGGTCCTGTTCCACGTCAAGGTGAGGAATTGATGCAGGTTGTTGCACTCCGACGTGTGGGTAAGCGATTAGGCTGTGAGAAGATTATCCTCAAGCAGGGACGAATGCAGATGCAATTTGTTTCTAATCCTAACAGTGTCTACTATCAGAGTGAAGCCTTTGACAAGGTTCTCAATTACATCGGTTATCATCCTCGCCGTTGCAATTTGAAGGAGCGAAATGGCAAGCGGTCTATGGTAGTCAGTGATGTTAAAACGGTGGGAGAAGGTGTGAAAGTTTTAAGAGCAATAGAACAAGGGAACAAAATGTCTTGATGAAATGGATACCCTAAGTTCACTTTGAATATTCATCCAATGGTGGAAGACCAACCTCCTTCCGCCATTGGTTGACCATCTTTTCATTAAGTAAAGGACATAGTCTATTGCCATTTCTTTGTGTTCCGTATTTCTGAGGTCGCCCCTCTCTTACATCTATCCTGTCATGTAGAGCAGCAACTAAAGCAGCTTGAATGTTCCCTTCTGTCGCAGCTCTCTCCAACATAGGTAGATATTCTTTCTGTACGTCCAAGGGGGCATGCTGAATGATTATCCATGCTGCCTCACAAGCAGAAGTGCCTACTTCTGTCTTTTTAGGGAAGCCGTGTTCTTTCAATATTTGCCTTATCTCTACTTGGTTGAGAGAGTCAATACTATCAGCACGAAGCCTTAACGCTATATCATATTGTGTCTCCTCATGGTGCAACTGTCGGCTCAATATCCATTGTGTCCTATAAGCTTGGTCACGTTCAAGCATCTCTTCTAAATGGTTCTTCAGTGATAAATCATAGTTATAGATATCTGCTCGCTTATCAAACTCATCTTCATAAGAAGGCACAGTAGCAGAGTCTGGCATCTGATAGTAATCCTTTTCCATTCTTATACGGTGCATATCAAACTTATAAGCAGCCTCATCTTTATCAACCATACGCAATTTATAAGCAACACTTGATAACTTGGAAGGAAAGATATAACGATCATCTGCGAAAGCTTCAGTATATACACGGATGGCATCATCATAACGCCCTTGCTCATAAAGAGAGTCGGCATGGAAGATAAGACGCCAATAATCATCCTGTGAGGAAGGTGTCTTGATATCTGAAGACATTAATTTAGGAGTGCTGTTAGAAAGGTTGAATCGTTTTAGAGTTGAGTTCTTCATATCTTCTAAAATAGAGCCAACTAGCTCTAAATGTTCCAGTCGGGTGACATCCCAATTATAATGTCCACAAGAGGCATAGGACTTATTCCTACTCTGAAGAATATAAATTATACCTTTCGTCTTACCATCTATCAATATCCTATCCACACATATTACTCGGTGCTTCTTTCTTATTATGAAGAGGTTACGCCATACAATATTGGGCTGCTGTGCTTGTTTCGGTCCATTAAAGAAAGTACGATAAACAAATAATGCACCGTCATCCCTTATTTCATAGTCAGGCTCTGCTGTAATAATACCATTGTTGGTGAAGCTCCAGCTGTTACTATTGGTGGGTTTAAGAGAGTCTAATTGAAAAGGGACATCTCGCCTTATTCCATTCAGCATACGTTGTTCTTCTGTAAGTTTAACAGAGCTACATGCGAATAGTAAAGATGAAAGGATAATAGTTAAGATAATTTTATTCATGGGATAATGTGTTAGTTTTTGCAAATATACAAATTATTTCTATTATCATATATGTGAACAAGTATAAAATTAAACAAAAGACTTGCGAAATTGATAAATGATGCTTAAATTTGCGTACATAAGAAAATCTATAAATAAAGAATTATGATTAAGAAATATGTAGAAGAGAATAAAGACAGAATGCTCGAGGAGTTGTTCAGTCTGATACGCATACCAAGCGTAAGTGCACAACCAGCTCATAAGGAGGACATGGTTCGCTGTGCTGAACGTTGGAAGGAATTGCTGCTTGAGGCAGGTGTTGACAAAGCTGAGGTGATGCCATCAAAGGGTAATCCAATGGTTTATGCAGAGAGAATGGTTGACCCTAATGCAAAGACTGTATTGGTTTATGGTCACTATGACGTGATGCCAGCAGAGCCATTTGAACTTTGGAAGACCGAACCATTTGAGCCAGTTATTAAGGATGGTCATATCTGGGCTCGTGGTGCAGATGATGATAAGGGTCAGTCATTCATGCAGGCAAAGGCATTTGAGTATCTTAATAAGAATGACTTGTTGAAGCATAATATGAAGTTCATCTTTGAAGGTGAGGAAGAGATTGGTTCTGGTAGCCTCGGTCCATTTATTGAGGAACACAAGGAACTCTTGGCTTGCGATGTAATCCTCGTTTCAGATACTGGTCTTATCGGTCCTGATACTCCTTCTATAACAACAGGTTTGCGTGGTTTGTCTTACTGGCAGATTGAGGTGACTGGCCCTAACCGTGATCTTCACTCAGGAACCTTCGGTGGTGCTGTAGCGAACCCAATCAATGTTCTTTGTAAGTTGATAGCTGATGTGACTGGTCCTGATGGTAAGATTCGTATCCCTGGTTTCTATGATGATGTTGAGGAGGCTTCTGATGAGGAGCGTAAACTTGTTGCATCTATTCCTTTCGATGAGGAGGAATATAAGAAGTCTCTTGGTGTTAAGGCACTCTTCGGAGAAGAAGGTTATAGTACAATAGAGCGCACTGGTTATCGCCCAACATTTGATGTATGCGGTATCTGGGGTGGTTACACAGGTGATGGTGCGAAGACCGTTATTCCATCAAAGGCATACGCAAAACTTTCTTCACGTCTTGTGCCACATCAGGATCATACAAAGATTAGCCAGTTGGTAGTGGATTATTTCAACAGTGTTGCTCCTGATTATGTTACAGTGAACGTAGAGAAGCATCACGGTGGCCATGGTTATGTTTGTCCTATTGACTTCCCAGCTTATAAAGCTGCTGAGCGTGGCTTCGAAGCAGTATTCGGTAAGCGTCCATTGCCAGTACGTATTGGTGGTAGTATTCCAATCATTTCTACTTTCGAGAAGTTACTTGGTGTAAAGACTGTTCTCATGGGCTTCGGTTTGGAGTCAAATGCTATTCACTCTCCAAACGAGAATATGCCAGTAGATCTCTGGTTGAAGGGTATTGAGACGATCATTAACTTCCACCTCGAGTACGATAAGGAGGCGTAAGTTCGGTAATAAGACACGTAGTACGCTGTGTTAAAACATAGTAATAAAGGAACATTATTCTCTGTTCTAACTAATCTTTCTCTTGTAAGAAGAAAGGTTTACAACAGAGAATAGTGTTCCTTTTGATTTCATTGATGTTTTATAAATAGGTGTTGTCAGATTTACGAACACGTTAATCGAAAGCATCATCCTATTATAAGGAGAGGGAGTGCTATATGGAAAGGTAGCTCGGCTAATGAAGACAAAGACACCTATATATAAAAGGTAACAGCCAAAATCTATGTAGATTGTGGGTGTTACCTTTTATATATTTCGCTCGTTTATTCTTTCTTGTAAAAGCGAATCTTAGTTCTTTATCTTAGGATACTTTCTGAACCAACCATCCATACGGAGTCGGATGACACCGAAGAAGGCTTCGGAGAAGATGCCACCGTTCATCTTACTTGTTCCCTCACGACGATTTACGAAGATGACAGGTACTTCCTTAATCTTGAAACCAATCTTGAAGGCGGTGTACTTCATCTCGATTTGGAAGGCATAACCCTTAAAACGAATCATGTCTAATGGAATTGTCTCAAGAACACGACGACGATAGCATACGAAGCCTGCAGTCGTATCATGCACGTGGAAACCTGTTACTGCACGAACATACTTGCTGGCAAAGTAACTCATCAATACACGTCCGATAGGCCAATTTACAACGTTTACTCCACTGACATAACGTGAACCAACTGCAACATCGTAACCTTCGTCATGGGTTGCAGCATAAAGGCGAGGAAGGTCGTTAGGGTCGTGGCTAAAGTCTGCATCCATCTCAATAATGTATTCGTAGCCATGTTCTAAAGCCCACTTGAAACCTGTGATATAGGCTGTACCCAAACCTAATTTACCGGAACGCTCAATGATAAAGAGGCGGTCAGAGAATTCCGTCTTAATCAGATTATGTACGATTTGTGCTGTCCCATCAGGACTACCATCGTCAATTACCAGAATGTGAAAAAGTTTCTCCAATCGGAATACCGCTCGGATTATCTTCTCTATATTCTCCTTTTCGTTGTATGTCGGTATAATTACAATGCTATCGCTTGTCATAGATTTTTGTTTTTATAGGACAAATGTAGTATAAAAATATGATACTAACAAGTTTTTGTCTATTTTTATTGGTCTGGGTTCTCTACGAAACCTTGGTATTCGGGAGAAAGACCAGCCATAACAGAATCGTATGCTTTATTTAGTGTTTCCTTCTCGAATTCAGTACCTTTTCCTTTTGGGAAGATTGGTTTGTGAATGGTGAGACTCAGCCTATGCCATACAGGAAAATGCCAGTCCTTAGTACGAGGCATTACGTCAAAGGAACCATTGATGGTAAGTGGACATACTGGTAGCTGAAGCTCATCAGCTAACATGAAAGCTCCACGACGGAACTTACCCATGTGACCAGTAAAACTACGTGCACCTTCTGGGAATACGACGACAGACATTCCTTCACGAAGGGTTTCACGTGCAGTGTCGTATGTTTTTTTGATTTTACTTGCACCACTCTTATCCACAAAAATATGATGCGCTTTCTCGCATGCTAATCCTACCAAAGGTATCTTACGGATAGCTTTTTTCATCATCCACTTGAAATTACGACCGAGAAAACCGTAAATCAGAAAGATGTCGAAAGCACCTTGATGATTGCTTACAAAGACATAGCTTTGCTTCGGATCAAGATTCTCACGTCCTTCAATCTTTACAGGAAGAAAGAGTATTCGGATGGTAAACCACGACCACCATTTCCCTGGGTAGTATCCCCAGAAATGTCCATTACCGATTTGACAGCCAATAGTTGTTGTTAATGCTGTTAGAACAGACGCAAAGAGGAAGAGTGGGAAGGCGATGAATAGCATGTAAATCCTATACAAGAATGTAATAACCAGCATAGCTATTGAGGATTGCCTTTGTTGTTGTGTTGCAGTATTACTCATAGATGTATCCTTTTTAATTTTATTTCTTAACATGTAATGTTATCACCGCTATTTCGTTAGGCATATTGAGGCGGAAGGGTACCAGTCCACCCAATCCAGCTGTAATGTATAGATAGCGTCCGTTTTGTTCATAAAGTCCATAATCCTCCTGTTGGCGGATACTTGTTGGTCGCCATCCAAAGATTTGCATCTGTCCGCCGTGTGTATGTCCGCTTAATGTAAGCTGTGCTGTTGTTTTAGGAAGAATAGAACGTTTCCAGGCTGATGGATCATGTTGTAACATAATCACAAACGAATTAGGTTCTACTCCTTGCATCGCTTTCCTATAGTTGGAATAGTTCGGGAATGGTGGTCTTCCGTCGTTTTCTGTGCCACAAACATAGACAGACTCCTTTGCTGGTGATGTAATACGAGTATTCTGATTGCGTAAAAGAGTCCATTTTAATATATCTTCTTCTGCTTTTATCAAGCGTGCTTCTTCTGCAGCCTTTTCTTTAGCATCACCTTTGATGTATTCAGTATAGTCATGGTTTCCTAAGACAGAGATAGTCCCTTTCATAGGCTGACGGATTAGTGAAGCCATTTTCTCAACCTCTTCAGGACGTATATTCTGCAAATCACCAGTAAAGCAAATGAGGTTAGCTTTTTGCTTCTCAATGCTATCCATCTCTGCTTTCAGAATCTTACTGCGCCAGCCATTGAAGGTACCGAGGTGTAAGTCAGATACATGCACAATTCGATAGCCATCAAAAGACTTTGGTAAATCCTTGAAATAGAGGTCTACATGCTTTACTTGTATGTTTGAAACACCGTATGTGAGTCCATAGATAAATGTACCAACAGCAAAGCAGCCCAAGAGTATTCCTAAATAATGTCCCCAGTTTCGATTTGTGTGGATGATATATTTCCGGATGATTGAATCCAAGAAAGAGATGAGTGCGAAGATACCCTTAGGACCCACAAGTAAACCGAGAAGGAATATATATGTATTCAGCCAAGTGAGGTTGTTAGGCGCAAAGTCACGTATGGAAGCCATAGCACAGGTATAGATGACCATACCGATAGAAGGTAACCACCATAATAGGCGTTGCCACCAAGCGATGGGGTAACGTTTGCGGAAATAGTGCATGTCTATATAGAGGTCAGACAGCACAATTATTAATATAAGATATATAACGATTCTGGCTATCATTTCTTCAATAGGGTAGAAGCAAGATACTTCCTTAGCTCTTCAACAGGCTTATTACGACGATGTGCATAATCTTCTAATTGTTCGTCATCAATCTTTCCTAAGTCGAAATATCGGCTTTGAGGATGTGCAAACATAAAGCCCGATACGCTGGCATGCGGTACCATCATTCCACTTTCTGTAAGGTTGATACCAATCCCCTTCATATCCAATAGTTCGTACAAAAGAAAATTCATACTTGTGTCAGGGATGGATGGATAGCCTACAGCTGGACGTATGCCTTGATATCTCTCTGCAAGAAGATCTTTTATAGTCAGTTGCTCATCAGTTGCATACCCCCAATATTTCTTGCGTACATCCTCGTGAAACTTCTCAGCTGTAGCCTCAGCTAATCGGTCAGCTAAGGTCTGCGAAAGCATACGTTGGTAGGGATCTCCCTCATTGTTGCTTGTAAATGCAGCATCAACAGAAGTAGCAAAGAGTCCAATTGTATCTTTGATGCCTGAAGAGGCTGGGCGTATGAAATCTGCCAAACAGAGGTTTGGTTTGCCTGGAATAACTTTCTGCTGGCGCAACATTGGAACACGTGTGCCATTGATAATGATATCATCGCCTTCACTATTGGCTTCACATAGTGCAAAGACAGCACGTGTGTGATATCTCCCTTCCATGTCAGCCAATAATTTCTCAGCTTCTGAACGCAGTTCCAGTTGTGCATCTTTAGCCTTACCATTCATTGACCAAGCATAAAAGAAGTATGCCCAGTTGATATAAGGAACTATTTCGCTGATATTGTATGTTATTATCTTATTTTTGTTATCTACTTTATTTTCGATCATTATGACTTAGTTATCATTTCGAAAAGTAATCCTTTCACCATGTATGGTGTTATCAAACTCTTCCTTATTTAACAGGTGGTTTCCATTACAGAAAGTGTGTAAGACACGCCATTGATAGGTGTGTCCCATCATTGGACTCCACTTGCATTTACTCTGAATACAATCTTCGTTCACTGTCCACGGCTGGTCTGGTGCAACGATAGTAATATCGGCTTTATAGCCTTTACGTAGGAAACCTCGTTTATCAATACGGAAAAGTCGAGCCGGTGCGTGTGACATTAGGTTAACCATCTGTTCTATTGTAAGAACACCTTTATTAACCAACTCAAGCATGGTGACGAGTGAGAACTGAATCATCGGCATACCTGATGCAGCCTTAGAGCAGCCACCTTGCTTCTGTGCCCATAGGTGAGGAGCATGATCAGTACCAATGACTGTAATACGCCCATCCGTGAGTGCCTGACGAATAGCATCTCTATCAGCTACCGTCTTGACTGAAGGATTGCATTTAATAAGTGCCTTCTTAGTAAGATAATCTTCGTTGGAGAAAGCAATATGTGCAATAACAGCTTCTAAAGTAATCCTTCCTTCATCTTCAGGTAGATTAGCTAATGATAATTCTTTTGCTGTAGAGATATGGGCAATATGCAGTTGTGTTTTGTACTTTCGTGCCAATTCCACAGCTAAGAGCGAGGAAGCCCAGCATGCCTCAGCACTGCGTATTTCCCAATGATGTGTAATATCTGGGTCGTCGCCAAATTGTTCTTTGGCAACTTTCATATTCTCGTTGATAATACCAGAATCCTCACAGTGTGTCATCACTGGCAGATTCAACTCTGCTGCAGTACGGAAAGTCATTTCTAATGCTTCTCGTCGATCAACAAGCATATTCCCAGTTGAGGCTCCCATAAAGAGTTTAATTCCAGGAATAGTGTGGATATCCAATTGAGGGAATAGTGTCTGATTTGTATTTGTAGCCCCAATAAAGAAGCTATAGTTAACATGACTTGAGTGCTTTGCTCGTTCCCACTTATCTTGTAAAGCTTCTAATGTTGTTGTCTGTGGATTAGTGTTTGGCATCTCAAAATAAGAGGTGACACCACCATATGCAGCCGCACGACTTTCACTTTCAATATCTGCCTTTTCCGTTAGTCCCGGCTCACGAAAGTGAACGTGATCATCAATAACACCAGGTAGTACAAAGCACCCCGTGGCGTTGACGATTTCGTCAAATTCTCCACGGGGTGTTTCGTTGTTTTCTATAATCTCTATGATACAATCGTCCTCTATGATGAGCGAACCAATAAAGCTTCGCCCTTCATTGACGATAGTTCCACCTTGAATGAGTCTCCTCATATATTATATTCTTTATTATTAGAGGTTGTTTGTTGATTCTTCCGAGATAGGAAGTGAGAGAATTCTACTAAAGTAAGAAGGAATATATTACTAATAGTAGTTTTATTTTCTTTTGCTGTCATTTTAACATATCGCTTCAACGTTTTATAAACCAATCAGTTAAATAACTGGATTGAGTGACGGAAGTGACAGCAACCTTCGTTTAGAATAAATAGTTTGTTGTCTATGAACTCTTTATCCGAAACTCAAAACACTCCTATAGGACCTTATCATGCAATCGTTCTATCAGCGTAGAACTTAGAACATACGATAGTCGGGACCATACCTTACTCTGGAATAGAGTCACCAGCCATCTGTGCAGGAGTCGGAGGTGCTACAGCAGCATTAGGAGTTGTTCCCGCAGCATCATTGGTTCCGGCTGGGTCAACCATTCCGTTCATCTCCTTTTGTGCTTGTAGGAAGTCGGTATAGAATGCTTTTATCTGAGGATTCTGCTTAAAGGTATCTGTAGCCTTCGACATAATGAATTCTATCCATGATGGCAACTGATTAATCGCATTGGAATACATATAATCATTCATCCATACAGGGTAAGCATTAGGTGTTGTCTCGTAGCTGATACGTGTAAGGAAACACCATGGACCAAGAATGTTATTGAAGTTCTCTGTAATGAACTTCGTAAAGAGTTTGTCGCCCTTGTCATATACGTTCAATGCCTTCTTAATAAGTTGAGCATTCACGGTTTCTTCATCATGACCATTCATAATGGCAGCACTTTCCTCATGATCTATTTCTGCATATTGATTGCGGAGTTGTGTAAACTTCGTCCAGAAATCATTTAGCTTGTCATTCAGCGGTGTGCCACTGACACGCTGTTGTGTGTTGTCCAGTTTAACTGCAATATCTCCCTTTTCAATAACTACTGGGAACTGTAAGTTGATATCATCCATGAATATCTGTGCGACCTTAGTAGAGTCGACGGTACCATGGAAAGCAAACTGACCATGAACGACGTCACATGAATCTAAGTCAATCAGTGAGTCAGCTTGGTCTGTTTTTAGGTATAACTTTCTTCCATCCAAGCTTGATACGTTGGATGTTCCCTGTATATTGAATGAGTTGGCACATGACGTAAACACGATAAGTGTTAGAAGTGCGTAAAGAATTTTATTCATAGATAATTAAACTGGTTCTGTTTCTTCTCAGACAAAATTACATTCTATAATTGAAGCCGAGAAACTTTTTTATTCAAATTAAAACTATCTCTAAGCTTTTAGCTTTTTTTAGGTACTTGGACTTTCGCTTTCCTTCTTTAGTTCGTAGCTGATACGATGAGTAGTATACATCTCTATGATAGCAGAAATAAGTAGGAGTATGACCCAATTGTGATGGAAAATACTTACATAGCTGCTATAGCTATCTAATGAACCTGCAAAAACAGGACGAAGAAAATGGTAGGAGTCTTCTACCATAAAGAATCCTGCAAGAATGAATCCCCATCCTGCAAGTGACATAATCTTACGTAAACGACGAATTGAAAGAGATGTTCCAAGGTATCGCTGACGTGACTGCATAAGAGAAAAAGCAACAGCACCAGCAAGCATTAGCCAACAGGCTATTGGTTGAATCAAAAGGAAAGCGTACAAGCCTGCACCTATAACCATTATGATTCCTCCCAAAAGGTAAATAATTGATTCGAGTTTATTCAGTTGTCTCATTTTTAGCTGTGTTTTCAGTTTGATGCTCATCATCGCTCAACACGAAGATATCTTCGTTGTCAGCCTTCATGAAGTAACGCTCTCGGGCAACGCGTGCAATAGCCTTTGGGTCTGTCTTTAGTTCCTTAAGCTGTTGCATGTCATGCTGATATTGGCTGTCATACTTTCGGATTTCAGTTTTTAAGTCGTCAATCTGATAAGCATACTCTATACGTTTCATAAAACTGTTCTCATCTAAAACGCCTACAATGAGTACGCCCAAGATGATGACGATATGAAACTTAAATCGGCTGAAAAAATTGTAAATATGTCCGGTAATCTTACTCACTTCTTTACATTCTTTTTTGCAAAAGTAAGGAAAAGATTGCATATCGGAGCATGAAACATACATATTTTTAGCAAATTAACAATTTAATTCTTTCCTCCTTCCTCCTCTTTTCTTAACTTTTATTACCTTTGCATATACAATTAGATTTTGAAATTATGGATGAATATATTGTTTCGGCGCGAAAGTATCGTCCAATGTCCTTTGATTCCGTTGTTGGACAACAGGCGTTGACTACTACGCTGAAGAATGCTGTGAAGAGTGGTAAGCTGGCTCATGCCTACCTTTTCTGCGGTCCACGAGGTGTGGGCAAGACTACTTGTGCTCGAATTTTTGCGAAGGCTATCAACTGTGAACATCCAACAGCTGATGGTGAGGCTTGTAACGAGTGTGAGAGTTGTAAGGCGTTTGGAGAAGGAAGAAGCTATAATATCTTCGAATTAGATGCTGCCAGCAATAACTCTGTTGAGAACATCAAGTCATTGATGGATCAGACGCGTATTCCGCCACAGGTTGGTCGTTATAAGGTCTTTATCATTGATGAGGTTCATATGCTCTCTACAGCTGCCTTCAATGCTTTTCTAAAGACTTTGGAGGAACCGCCTGCACACGTTATCTTCATCCTTGCAACAACAGATAAACACAAGATTCTCCCAACGATTCTCTCTCGCTGTCAGATTTACGACTTTGAGCGTATGACCGTTCCTAATATCATCAACCATCTTAAGCGTGTTGCTGAAAAGGAAAACATACAGTATGATGAAGAGGCTCTGAATGTGATTGCAGAGAAAGCGGATGGCGGAATGCGCGACGCACTCTCAATATTCGATCAGGTAGCAAGTTTCTCACAGGGAAATATCACTTATCAGAAGGTGATTGAGGACTTGAATGTACTCGATGCAGAGAATTATTTTAATATCATCGACCTTGCTTTAGAGAATAAAGTGAGTGAGATAATGGTTCTCTTGAACAGCGTTATTAATAAGGGATTTGATGGTGGACATCTTGTGAATGGTTTGGCATCTCATGTCCGTAATGTGTTGATGGCAAAGGATGCACAGACACTTCCTTTGCTTGAAGTAAGCGAACAACTGCGTAATCGCTATCAGTTGCAGGCACAAAAATGCCCTGTCAACTTCCTTTATACGGCTTTGCAGATTATGAATCGTTGTGATGTGGAATATCGTCAGAGTTCTAATAAACGTTTGTTGGTGGAACTGACGCTCATCCAAGTAGCGCAAATTACGCAGAAGGATGATGATGTCCCTGCCTCGGGGCGCAGCCCTAAGCGATTAAAATCCCTGTTCAAGAATCTTGTTCTGAAGGCTCAACAGAAACCGACTCCGCAGGTGGTCGGGAGCCTAAAGCGTGATGATGACACTGTTCGTAGTTCTAATGTTGCTGAAACAGTGTCTGTTGAGGTTGTGTCTTCGCCAGAAAAGCCCGTTGTAGAAACTTCTGGTGCACGCCCTAAAATGAATGTGCCTTCTGGTATTCCTAATTCTGTTAATCTCGGTTCATTGACGATGTCATTTGACAATCTACTCAAGACCGATAAGAAGAAAAAGCAGGATGAGGAAGTTGAAATAACTAATAAGGATGAGCATGAAGGCTTTACACAGCAAGACCTTGTTGTGAGTTGGCGTGCTATGTGTTCACGAATGCCAGAGCGTATGCAAGCTTTGTCGCAACGCATGAAGAATATCACGCCTACTATTTCAGAGTATCCAGCAATCTTGGTACTTGCTGGTAATAATATTCAGCTCAACGAAATGCTTGCTATCAAGTCGCGTATTCGTGCTACTTTGGCAAAGGAATTGCGTAATGGGCAGATAGAAGTAGAGATTCGCCTTGCTAAGCATGAGGAAATCAAGCGGATGCTTACACCTCGTGAGTCTTTGAGTAAACTTTTGGAAACGAATCATCCTGTAAAGAAACTTATCGATACATTAGGTTTGTGCTTGGATTAAGTAACTCTGCGTCTATCCTGTTACGGCTAATGTTGCCCATCAATATCTTACAGATAAATAAGGCGTTAGTGTTCTTTTAGCAGGAATAGAAAGGCTTAAAAGGGGGTTACGGTCGGCTTTAAGTTGTTGTGTTGATGCTTCGCACGTTTGGTGCTAATGCTCCGCACATATGGTGCTGATACTTCGCACATGTTGTGCTGATGGTAAACACTAATCTTATTGGGAGGTAAAAGTACTGCGTTTCTAAGTATTTTAGGGCGCTGTAATTATCAATGACATTCTGTATTGAGGGTATACTATTCAGGTTCTATTGGACGGCAAAATAAAAATTAAATCTTTTCACTTAGCATATACGTACATTATTATAAAAGTTAAAATAGCGTAATGGTAGTTCTGTTCGGCATTATTTCAGTATTTTTGTACGTTATTTAGGCAATGAGAAATAAGAGCATTATATTCCTATTATCCTTTGTTGTTGTTTTTGCAATGGCAAGTGTCAACATGCCTGTGCCTCAAGGTAAGAAAATCAAGAAGACTAAGGCAAGTGCTGTTGTGGTTGATACGCTACTGAAAGGACAAAGTCCAAAGGATAGTAAGGTGGTCGATAAGAATATCCCAGATACCACGAAGATGGATTCTCTTCAGTTGGCTATCTATCATCATAATAAAGCAATAGACGATTCTATTCGTGCCGATAGCATGATGCGTGCACGTTCGAATGGAATTGATGCACCTGTTAAGTATTCTGCAGAGGACTCTCTCGTTTATGATGCAGAGTCGGGTACAGCGTATCTGTATGGTAACTCGAAGGTTGATTATGAGAATATGAAGCTTATGAGTGACAAGGTACATATGAATCTTGATAAAAGTACTGTGCGTGCAACAGGTACAGTCGATTCTACAGCAGAGGGTGGAATCAAGGGAAAGCCTGTCTTTACTATGGGTAAAGATGAATATAAGAGTGACACAATGGCTTTCAACTTTAAGTCAAAGAAAGGCTTGATTAAGGGTGTTTACACCGAACAGCAAGATGGTTTCTTGAGTGGAGAAGTTGGAAAACGTGACTCTACGGGTTCTATTTACTTGCAACATGGTCGTTACACTACTTGTGATAAGCCTCATCCAGACTTTTACATTGCTCTTTCTCGTGCAAAGGTTCGCCCGGGTAAGGATGTTGTTTTTGGACCAGCTTATCTCGTTGTGGCGGACGTTCCTTTACCATTGGCAATTCCATACGGCTTCTTCCCATTCTCTAAGAAGTATTCAAGTGGTTTCATTATGCCAAGTTATGGTGATGAAAGCGACCGTGGTTTCTACCTTCGTGATGGTGGTTACTACTTTGCGATTAGTGATAAGTGGGACTTAAAACTCTTAGGAGAAATCTATACTAAGGGTTCTTGGGGTGTGTCTGCAGCCAGCAACTACCGCAAGCGTTATAGATATTCAGGCTCATTCCTCTTTAGTTATCAGGATTCAAAGACGGGAGATAAGGGATTACCAGACTTTGCAGAGCAGGAGAGCTTTAAGATTCAATGGAATCACCGCCAAGATCCAAAGGCGAATCCTTATAGTTCTCTGGCGGCGAGTGTGAACTTTGCGACGTCAAACTATGAGCGTAACAACCTCAATAGTATGTATAATCCGCAGACACTCACACAGACTACGAGAACTTCTTCTGTTAGCTGGAGCACAGGTTTCTCAAGTATTGGACTCTCTTTGAGTGCTACTACGAACCTTGCACAGGATATGCGTACCTCTTCTATTCAGATAACACTGCCAGACTTGAACATTAGTTTGAGCCGATTCTATCCTTTCAAGCGTAAGCATCTTGTGGGTAAGGAACGTTGGTATGAGAAGATTTCGATGAGCTATACGGGTCAGTTGGCTAATTCTATCTCAACGACAGAAGATAAAATCCTACACTCTAATCTGATCAAAGACTGGAAAAATGCTTTCCAGCATACAATCCCTGTACAGGCAAACTTCACCTTGTTTAATTATATCAATGTGACGCCATCTTTCAATTTTACGGATCGTATGTATTCTAAGAAGGTGACACGTGGATGGGATAACACGCTTCAGAAAGAGGTAGTAAGAGATACGACGTATGGTTTCCATAATGTTTACAACTGGAGTATGAGTGTGGGTGCCAGCACGAAATTATATGGTTTCTGGGTACCTAATAGAAAATTATTTGGCGATAAGATTCAGGCTATCCGTCATGTCATCACGCCACAGGTTTCGTTCTCTTATGCACCTAACTTTGGTGCACGCCGTTATGGCTACTATGATAGCTATCAGTACACAGATGCAAGCGGTAACGTGAAACTTGTTGAATACTCACCTTATCAAGATGAGCTTTATAGTGTGCCGGGTAAGTACAAGACTGAGATGATCAGTTGGGATGTTAGCAATAACATCGAAATGAAGGTTAAGAGCGATAAGGATACTACTGGTTATAAGAAGATAAGTATCATTGATGAGTTGGGAGCAAGTATGTCTTACAATGCTGCAGCAGACTATCATCGTTGGAGTGACCTTAGTATGCGTCTGCGTTTGAAGTGGTGGAAGAATTATACCTTCTCTTTGAATGCTCAGTTTGCTACCTATGCTTACGAACTTGATGCTAATGGTAAGCCTTACGTAGGTAATCATACAGAGTGGGGATATGGTCGTTTACCTCGTTTCCAAGGTATGTCGCAGAACTTCTCATTCACTTTGAATCCAGAGAAGTTGAAGAAGTGGTTCGGACGTAAGGATGATAAAGATGATGATAAGGTGTCAGTAGATAGCGATGGCCCAGATACTAACATCGAATCAAACATGGATGATGACCTTGAAAAGGGAAAATATGCTGCTAAGAAGAAGCGTGGTAATATTGCTGAGACGGATGACGATGGTTACATGAGTTTCAATATGCCATGGTCATTGACAATCGGTTATGGTATTACGATGCGTGAGAATACAGCGGGTAGGTTCAATACTAAAACGATGCGTTACCCTTATAAGTTCACACAGACGTTGAATTTCTCTGGTAATATTCGTATCAGTGATGGCTGGAACATTAACTTCTCAAGTGGTTACGACTTTGAAAACCATGCGATGAGTATGACAACAGCCAGTCTGTCACGTGACCTCCACTGTTTTAATATGAGTGCTTCTGTAGTTTTAGCACCATATACATCTTACAACTTTACCTTCCGTTGTAATGCTGCAACGCTGACAGATGCGTTGAAATATGATAAGCGAAGTGGTATTACAAATGCTGTACAGTGGTATTAATAAGATAAAATGCACTTCATAAGACGGACGGTTCTGCCGTCCGTTATTGATTTGAATCCTTTTATAAACAATACAAACGTTTAAAAGAAAATGAAGAAACAGACACAGGCTATTCATCAGCCTTATAAGCGTAGAGATGCATATGATGCGTTAAGTATGCCCATCTATAATGCGGTTGCTTTTGAGTTTGATAATGCGAAAGTGATGGCTGATGCCTTTTGTGGACGTATTGATGCGCCTGATTATTCACGTGTGGAGAACCCAACAGTGACTAATCTCGAACAGCGTATTAAGGCTTTGACTGGTGCTGAGAATGTTATTGCTCTCAACTCGGGTATGGCTGCTATCAGTAATACGCTTTTTTCTGTTGTTGAACAGGGTAAGAACGTTATCACGTCACGTCATCTCTTTGGTAATACCTATTCTTTGCTTACATCAACACTGAGCAGATTAGGAGTGGAAGCAAGACTTTGTGACCTTACTGATGTTGAGGCTGTAGAACGATTGATAGATGATAACACGTGCTGTTTGTTCCTTGAAGTAATGTCAAATCCTCAACTTGAGGTGGTTGATGTACGTGCCTTGGCTGAAATTGCACACCAGCATGGCATCCCTGTCATTGCTGATACTACGCTTATTCCTTTCACACAGTTCTCTGCAAAGGACTTGGGAATTGACTTGGAGGTTGTTTCGAGTACAAAGTATATCAGTGGTGGTGCAACTTCTTTGGGTGGTCTTGTTATTGATTATGGTACGTTCCCTTCTATTGGTAAGCGCCTCTTGAATGAGATGCTCTTTAACCTTGGAGCTTATATGACACCACAGGTTGCCTATATGCAGACCTTGGGCTTAGAGACTTTGGACGTACGTTATCGCGCTCAAGCAGGTAATGCTTTGGAGTTAGCACAGAGATTACGTACGCTAAAGCCTATTCATAAGGTAAACTATGTGGGCTTGGAGGATAATCCTTATCATCAGTTGGCTGTGAGTCAGTATGGTGAAACAGCGGGAGCAATGGTCACAATAGACTTAGAGAGTCAGGAAGCTTGCTTCAGAATGCTCGATAACTTGAAACTCATTCATCGGGCAACTAACCTCTTTGATAATCGTACATTGGCTATCCACCCAGCAAGTACTATCTTCGGACTTTTCACTGCTGAGGAGCGTGCAGCAATGGATGTGCAAGACTCTACCATACGTCTCAGTATAGGTTTGGAAAGTGTTGATGACCTATTCGATGATATTAAGCAAGCTTTGGAAGCATGATGAAGACTTATAATTTTGACGAGATAATTGATCGTTCGGGAAGTGGTGACTTGAAGCATGAGGCACTTCTTCCACGTTGGGGACGTAATGACCTACTGCCTCTGTGGGTAGCTGATATGGATTTTGCTTGCCCTGACTTTGTTGTAGAGGCTCTCAAGGATCGTCTTTCTCATCCTATCTTTGGCTATACAGTCGAACCAGAAGACTTCCGTCCTGCTATCATCGACTGGATACGTGCTCATCATGATTGGGAAGTAAAGCCAGAGTGGTTGAGTTTTATTCCTGGTATTGTTAGGGGTATCGGCTTTGTGGTGAATGTATTTACGGAACTTGACGAAAAGGTTATTATACAACCGCCTGTCTATCATCCATTCCGTTTGACGCCAGAGGCTAATCATCGTAAGGTGGTCTTCAATCCGCTTCGTCTCCGTGAGGACGGATATTATGACATGGACTTTGATAATCTTGCAGAGGTTTGCGATGATAAATGCCGTGTACTGGTACTCTCCAATCCTCATAACCCTGCAGGATTGTGTTGGTCAGAAGATACATTACGTCGCTTGGCAGACTTCTGTTACGAGCATAATATTATCGTTATCAGCGACGAGATTCACAGTGATATGGCACTTTTTGGTAATCGTCATATTCCGTTTGCCAGTGTGTCAGAGCGTGCAGCACAAATCAGTATCACCTTTGCTGCACCAACAAAGACCTTCAATATGGCAGGTATTGTCAGTTCATTTGCTATCGTTCCAAACGAAGAACTGCGTAATCGCTTCTATGGTTGGTTGAAGGCTAACGAATTAGATGAGCCTACACTCTTTGCCCCAATAGCCACGATAGCTGCTTATCGGAAGGGAGAAGAGTGGCGTAAACAGATGTTGGCGTATGTAGAAGAGAATGTTCGCTTTGTAGAAGACTTCTGTCGTGAACATATTCCTGGTATTCACCCACTCCGTCCACAGGCAAGTTTCCTTGTTTGGTTGGATTGTCATGGATTGGGATTGAAGCATAAAGAGCTATTGAATCTCTTTATTGATAAGGCTCATCTTGCGTTGAACGATGGTAGAATGTTTGGCCCCGGTGGAGAAGGCTTTATGCGTTTGAATGTTGGTACACCGCGTTCTATACTTCGTCAGGCGTTGGAACAGTTGGCTGAAGCGGTGAATGAATTATAAAAAAGATTTGTTATGGAAGCTTTAGAAGCATTGTTAACACGTCGTAGCGTACGTGCTTATGAAGAGCGTATGCCTGAACAGGACTTGATAGATAAGGTAATGGAGGCTGGTCTTTACGCTGCAAGCGGAAAGAATATGCAGACTGCTATCATCGTCGAAGTAACCAATAAGGAAGTACGCGACCGCTTATCGGTGATTAATGGTGAGGTAATGGGCGTAACGAGCGACCCTTTTTATGGAGCACCCGTTGTCCTTGCTGTGTTAGCGGATAAGAGTAGTCCTAATCATGTCTACGATGGTGCGTTGATGATGGGCAATCTTATGAATGCTGCTCATGCCGTTGGTTTAGGAAGCTGTTGGATTAATCGTGCCAAGCAAACTTTTGAGCGTGAAGATGGTAAGCAGATGCTGAAAGAGTGGGGTATAAAAGGCGATTATGAAGGTATCGGCTTCTGTATTCTTGGTTATGCTGCAAAGGAGGGTAAGACTGCACCACGTAAGGCAAATCGTATCTTCTATGTGAAGTAAGGTTCTGACTTATCACTATTGGCTTAATATGCCTGTATAAGTTAATCACCCTTGACTTACTATATATAATAAGGTAAAGCAGACTTTTCTTTTACGTCATTAAACGATGTGTTAACGCTCCGCACATGTTGTGCTCATGGTAAGCACTATTGGTGCTGATGCTCCGCACATATTGTGTTGACCACTTAAAGCCTTGCTATATGCCGTTAATAAGTGTGCTATTATTGGTTAGTTTCTGTTAGGAAGACGATGTTATTCGTGTTTCGTTGAATAGTATTAATAGCGAGATAATAAAAAGTAGCCTCAATACATAAGAATGCTTTATTTGCATTTCAAATGTATTGAGGCTATTCTTTTTATCTTTCAAAGTTGAAAGAGCTTATTGCTCAATGGGAATAAAGGGGGTTAATTACTCTCCCTCCTCTTCCTTCTTCTTGCGAGTAGCTCTACGCTTCTTTGGCTTCTCCTCGGTCTTGTCAACCTTTACACCAGCCAACTCTGGGTCGATAAGAATACGACCACAGTACTCACAAACGATAATCTTTTTGTGTATCTTTACATCCAACTGGCGCTGAGGTGGAATCTTATTGAAACAACCACCACAAGCATCACGCTGTACGTAAACAATACCCAAACCGTTGCGGGCACCACGACGAATACGCTTGAAGCTACGGAGCAATCCTGGTTCAATCTTAGTCTCAAGCTCTGCAGCCTTCTCTTTGAGCAAACCTTCCTCCTCACGTGTCTCCTGCATAATCTCGTCGAGCTCGTTACGCTTCTCTTCTAAGGCGTGCTGACGATCCTCGAGCAATGCACGGTTGGCTTCCAAGTCCTTACGCTTCTCTTCAACCTTAATTTGAGCCTCTTTAATCTTCTTATTGCAAAGCTCAATCTCAAGTGTCTGGAACTCGATTTCCTTTGTCAATGTGTCGTACTCACGGTTGTTTGCAACAGAGTCCAACTGCTTGTTGTAACGCTCCAAACTTGCTTGAGCGTCAACGATGTTACCCTTCTTCTGGGTAATAGCATTCTGATAATCCTTAATGTCCTGCTCAATCTTCTCAATACGAATGTGCAGACCTTCCAACTCATCTTCCAAGTCGCGTACCTCAAGTGGTAACTCACCACGCAATGCACGCTTCTCGTCGATTCCTGACAGGGTTGTCTGTAACTGGAAAAGGGCTTTCAACTTCTCCTCTACTGGTAACTCTTTTGGATCTTTCTTTGCCATAGTTCTTATGTTTGTTTAATTCAAAATTCAAAATTCAGAATTCAAAATTCATAATTATGATTACTGTTGTTTTAGGAGTTTAGGAGTGAGAGGAGTTAAGACAACACCACAGACTCCATTCGTCCAACTTCTTAACAATTAACTTGTTTACTTGTCCAACTTGTCAACTCGTCCACTCGTCCACTAAAAATACCCTATAGGATTCGTGTTAATCTCAGACAAGTAGCACTTTACACTTGGACATTCTCGTTCGATAACGTCACGTAACACCTCAGTGGTGAACTGCTCACTCTGATAATGTCCGATGACGCAAATCTGTATCTCTTGCTCATGACCAAAGTATTCGTGATAGCTCATCTCACCTGTCATAAAGGCATCTGCGCCTGCTGCAATAGCATCCTGCAAGAGGAATGCTCCCGAGCCTCCACAGAGAGCAATGGTACGAATCTCACGACGTAGTAACTCATTGGTTTGAACACACTCTGCATCAAACTTCTTTTTCAATAACAGTATCAAATCGTCTGCTGCTAAAGGCTCCTCAAACTCGCCGATGACACCATCGCCGCCTGTTACGGATTCGCCGGTCTGTGGATTCACAACCTGCTTGCTTCGACCGAAGAAGCGTAGGTTCTTAAGTCCTAACTTCTCTGCTATCTTGTAGTTGACACCGCCCACAGCTGAGTCTAAGTTTGTGTGCATAGCAGCGATGACGATATCGTTCTTAATAGCCTTTATCACTGTGCGCTGCACATAGTTGGCATCTGTCACTTGTGCTAATTTACGGAAGATGAGTGGATGGTGTGCAACAATCAAGTTACACCCCCGACGGATAGCTTCGTCTACCACCTTCTCAGTCACGTCAAGACACAATAAAGCCCCTGATACTTCCGCCTCTGTCAATCCAACTTGTAGGCCAGCATTATCATAGCTTTCCTGCAAGGGCAAAGGCGCGAATCGTTCAAGGGCATCAATTACTTCCTTTATTTTCACGCTACGCATAAGTTTTAGGCTGCAAAGATAAGAAAATTATTCGATTTTCACAACCTTTGCAGCCTAATTTATTTTCTTTCTATTTCAAAGTAGTATTACTCTTGAATAATCAAGTAACGCGATACGTTCCAAAACTTCTCTGCATCGGTAATGGTGAGTGTTGTTGTTCTGTCCTCGTTCTCCGTGAGTGTATAACTACCTTCTGGGTTCTGAGATAAGAGCTTTGGACTCGATGAGTTTATCGTCAGTGTCTTCAGATCTTTGCTGTTAGCCTCTGTAAACAGATCTTTTGTTACATTGTTATTATCCACTTTCTTAGAGAAAAGTGATGTCTTCAAAAGACCTTTCTCCTTCAGAGTCTCTTTGTTAGCAATGATATAGTAGACTTTGTCTGACTCCTTATCTTCTTTAATTCTTTGCTTCTCCTTAGCTTTCAGTTGAGCATATTCGCGCTCCAAAGCTGCCATGTTGAACCTGTAACGCATTGCATCAACGCTGTTAGTTTGGTTCATAACGATGTATTTAAGCTGGTCTACAGTGACATCCTTACGACTTGCAACCTGCTCTAATTGGGTTACACGATTCCCTTTCTCCTTCAGCTGTGATGAAAGGAACTCTATTACCTTGTAAAGATTATCTATTGTAGGATTAGATGCTGCTGGAGCATTCACTTTCTTAACCTTTTCGTTTAGAAGTTTGTCAATCTGGTTCTGCTTCTCTTTGAGTAGTGCACCGAGCCCCCTTATCTGCTGAATAATCTTCGACTTCTTATTTGCGTGCTCTGTAGTCTTACAGAGCATTGCCTCTTGAGAAGAGATGGCGTCAAGGTTAGCCGAAATCTCATCTATAGATGCTGTCAGCTGACTTATCGCCTCTGCTTCTCTGGATGGAGGAGTTACATTGATACGTTCTCTGACAGGAGTCGGACGCTTCACATCCTCACAAGATGTGAAAGCTACAATACCTATTAATGCTATCAGAGCTGTTAATTTATTACGTTTCATCTGTATAATCATCGAATGACAATGCAAAGATACTCTAATTATGCGAGGAAACGTCAGATTATATATTAAAAATACTAATAAAAGGAGAAACGAGATTTTGTTCCTCATTTTATTTGGCTGTTTTAGAGAAGTGTAGGATTATATAATCTTCTTATTATCTACTTTGTTTTGTCGGTTTATCGATAGGGGTTTCCTACTTATAAGTTTTATGTATTTGGTTGTATGTTGCATAAATAAATTCATTTGTTAATACTAAGATTTAATATACTTATAGTATATTTGCACTTGCAAATAGAAAAAGTATAAAACTATTAAAGTATCATAGAGTTTATAATATAAAGAACGTTATAGGATATGGATGCCAAGCAATGCATGATTGTGGATTTAGAACGACGTGGTGATAAGCAAATGTTTATTACAGATCAAGTGGATTTTATAAAGAAAGCTGATAATGGGAATTGGATGATTCGATTTTTAAAATCCCCTCGTATATTTCAGTATAATCAAGCACGTATACTTTATTTTACACATGGAGAGCCTGTTAATCTACATGAAAAAGGACTTTATATTGGTAATAAGCACATAACGAGTGCTGTTGAATTACTAAGATTTTCAAATAAACAATATACTTTCTACTATGTAACATATTCCAATGGATACTCTGAAAATCTTGATGGAAATAATGTTTATGTGACACGTACACCAATTGATATGTGTGGTGGTTCCACATGGGATTATTTACGAAAGCTGGCCGATGAAACAGGTTTGCTTGCTGAAGATGAAGAAAGTATTCTTTCAAAGCAGTATGATCTTATCGACTTGAAAAGAGATAATGTGCCATTGGCTCAATACTTAGGTGATAAAACAAAGTTGGCAACTTATCGTTTGCCTCAATTGGTATATTACCCTTTTGGTTGTAATGCAAGTCAGAAAAAGGCTGTTGAAGCAGCTTTGACACACCAAGCAAGTATTATACAAGGACCTCCGGGAACTGGAAAAACGCAAACTATTCTTAATATCGTGTCTAACTTGTTAGTACAGAAAAAGACAGTTCTTGTTGTTTCAAATAACAACTCTGCAGTTGAGAATGTTGCAGAAAAGTTAGAAAAAGAAGGGTTAGGATTTCTTGTTGCTCAGTTAGGAAGCGTAAAGAATAAGGAGGCTTTTGTTGAAAGTCAGTCTGGGTGCTATCCTAATATGGAAGAATGGTATTTAGATAATTCTAAGGAAGTCCGGAAAATAGCAAAAGATTCCCTTGCTGCTGTTTCCTTGGGATTCGATGGACAAACAAGATTGGCACAGTTGAAGGCTGAGTATGATGCACTGGTTACAGAGAAGAAGTATGACGAAAAGCTAAAAATGGCATCTGGTTTTGATAATGATTGGCTTAGTGAAAAGCATTCTTCTAAAATAATGAAACTGCTCAATCTTTGTAAAATAATGCAAGAACATGGAAAAACCCCTTCTTTATTGTTTTGCTTTAAATGGGTGTTTCTGTTAGGTCCTCGTGCTTATTCATTACTTAAAAATAATCTTTTAATTGTAATTGAACAACTGGAAAGTGCTTATTATTTAACCAGAAAGTTTGAGATAGAGCAGGAGGTGGATAGCATTGAACAACAGTTGCTGTCTGTAGACGTTAAGGAAAGTGCAGAAGAACTCCGTAAGTCTTCGCTTCAGGTATTGAAGCAGGCAATAGCAAAACAGTATGGGTCTGGTAGAAGGACACTGTTTACAAGGCAAGATATAAAGCCCCGTACAGAAACTTTTTTAAAGGAGTATTCTATTGTTCTTAGTACGACTTATTCTGCTAAAAGCTGTATTAGTAAGGATTTTGTCTTTGATTATATGATTATGGACGAAGCTTCGCAAGTAGACATCAAAACTGGAGCTTTGGCATTGTCGTGTGCTGCGAATGTTGTGATTGTAGGAGATGATATGCAATTACCTAATGTTGTAAGTTCTGAAGAAGAAAAGGCGCTTAATGCAATCCGGACTACATATAATGTTGATGACCGATATAATGCTGTAACACATAGCTTTTTACGGTCGTGTACAGAAATATTAAAGGATGCACCGACTACGCTTCTACGTGAACATTACCGTTGTCATCCGAAGATAATTCAGTTTTGTAATCAACGCTTTTATGGTGGAGAACTTCTTCCTATGACGATTGACAAAGGCGAAGAGGATGTGTTACAAGTAATTCAGACTGTAAAAGGAAACCATGCGCGTGAACATTTCAATCAACGTGAAATAGATGTTATTGTACAGGAGGTTATGCCGCTATGTGCAGGAAAGGGTTCTGTAGGAATCATAACTCCCTATAGAACACAGGCGGAAGCAATAAATCGTGTGTTAGGTAAAGATATAGCAAGTACTGTACATAAATATCAAGGGCGTGAGTGCGATACAATTATTATGAGTATGGTTGATAATTTGCCTACATCGTTTTCTGATGATAAGAACCTTCTTAATGTTGCTATTTCACGTGCTAAAAGCCAACTTTATATTGTAACTTCTGGTAATGAAATGGCACAAGACACGAATTTAGC